>Ga0078972_1000163_pt1 | contig 271390 bp, 235 predicted proteins | sample YelNatPaOPGAMG01_FD_67568 | JGI IMG/M metagenome (GOLD analysis project Ga0078972, IMG submission 67568) | Hot spring thermophilic microbial communities from Obsidian Pool, Yellowstone National Park, USA - OP-RAMG-01 (SPADES assembly) (version 2) | ecosystem: Environmental > Aquatic > Thermal... | reverse complement strand
CCGCAACAAACCATTGCCTGTCAGCTTTTTGCCGGGTATCTTAAAGACCAAGCGAAGATCCACGGTGATCTTGCTCAACGGATTCCTCCTTTTCGTTAAGTTTGTTTATTTTTAAGAAAGAAGAATCCGTTTTTTTTAAGATGTCAACAAAAAAATAAAAACAGGGAAAATCCCTTTATCACGTAAACTTGTTACAAAGTCATAATTTTTAAATGAAATAGTTGAGTTGTCTTACCGAGGACCGTGGGGGTCTTCTAATGTTGTTATTATTTTGCATTTCTTAATAAACCCCGAAACATGGTATGGTCCAAATGGATAATATAGATCATGATCAAACAAAAGATCAGAAATCCTCTCTGAGACCGGAAAAATCCAGGCGGGTTTTAGGCCCGGGAGGAACCCATTTTCTCCATCGGGTGGAAGGTGCGATCGGAGCGAGTATCTCGGCCTGTTACCAATGTGAACGCTGTACCAACGCCTGCCCGGTGAGCCATCACATGGATATAAAACCCCATCAGGTGATCCGTCATGTACAGTTCGGCTGGCGCGAAGAGCTTCTGGCCTCCTCCACCATCTGGGTCTGCCTGTCTTGCGAGATGTGTTCCACCTATTGCCCTAATGAAGTGGCTGTTTCCGTGGTAATCAGTCACTTGAGAAATCTGGCCTTTCATTCATCCATTCCGCCTAAAGAAAAGGCCTTGGCCCTTTTTCATCAGACCTTTCTGAGACAGCTTCAAAAATACGGCCGAGTCAATGAGTTTTGGTTGATGGTGGCCTTTAACCGCCATTCGCAGATCCTGAAAGAAAAAATTGCGGACGGTACTTTAATGGAAGATCTTCTGCTGGGATGGGCCTTATGGCGGAAAAGCAAGCTTCACCTGATTCCCCGGCGGTCAAAGGCGGTCCACGAAATAAAGGATGTCTACCGGAGGCAGCGTGGTGAGGTAGCATGAAGAAATTATCTTTTTATCCCGGTTGTTCATTGGATGGAATGGCCAAGGACTACGCCGACTCTATCGCTTCGGTTTTCCACTCCCTGGAAGTCGATCTGATCGAATTAGACGACTGGTCCTGCTGTGGGGCCACAGCGGCCCACAGCCTGGATGAAATGATGGCCGCGGCCCTTCCGGCCCGGAATCTGGTCATCGCTGAAAAACTCGGCTTCGACCTGGTCTCCCCCTGTCCCAACTGCTTTAACCGGTTGGTCTTTTCGCAAAAAATGATCCGCGAAAAGCAGATCGAAGTCCCCTGGAAGCTGAACGGGGATTTGAGGATCTTCGAAATGACTCGCTTTTTATCCCAACCGGAGATGCTTCAACAAATTGCCCAAAAAGTATCTCACCCCCTGGCCAATCTCCGGGTTGTCTGTTTTTACGGATGCCAGATGGTCCGGTCACCCCGAATCACCGGATACAAAGACCATGAAAATCCTCAGACCCTGGACCGGATTGCCTCCTGCCTGGGAGCAAAGGTTCAAGACTGGTCCTATAAGGCCACTTGTTGCGGAGCCAGCATCGGTATCGGGCGGAAGGACATCCAGGAATCGCTGACTTCCCGTCTGTTGGAAAAGGCCCGTCAGGCCGGGGCCGAGGCGATCGTCGTCTCCTGTTCGCTTTGCCAAGCCAACCTGGATATCATCCAGCGACGTTCGAAAAACAACCTGCTGCCGGTTTTTTACTTTGTGGAACTCATGCGCCTGGCTTTCGAGGGAGGAGGAAGAGCCCTAACATGGCTTAAGCGACACTTTACCGACCCCTTACCATTATTGGACCGTAAGGGACTATTGCGGCCCTGAATGGATCAAAACGGAAAAAATATTTCTGGGAAGGTCTTGGTCGTCGGTGGCGGCATCGGCGGAATTCAGTGTGCCATCGACCTGGCCGAAACCGGTTTTTTTGTCTATCTGGTGGAAGAATCCCCCACCCTTGGCGGAACCATGGCCCGGTTGGACAAAACCTTTCCGACCAACGATTGCTCTACCTGTATTTTTTCCCCCAAGCTGGTCCAAGCCGCAGGCCATCCCAACATCAAAATTCTGACCAGCAGCCGGCTGCTTGATCTGGAAGGAAAGCCCGGGTTCTTTATGGCCAGGGTCGAGGAAAAGCCCCGCTATATCAACCAGGGAAAATGCATCTCCTGCGGGTTGTGTGCCGAAAAATGTCCGCGCCAGGTCCCTGACGAATTTAATGAAGGATTGGGAAACCGCAAGGCGGCCTTTCTGCCCTTTCCCCAGGCCGTACCCCTGAAATATGCCCTTGATCCTGAACACTGTCTTTATCTGACCCAAGGGAAATGCCGAATCTGCCAAAAGATATGCCCGGCCCAGGCCGTTGAATTTGATCAACAACCGGAAATCCATACGATCTCTATCGGCGCCCTGGTCATCTCCACCGGTTTTGAATTGGCCTTAACTGCCGAACAAGGGCTTTACGGGTTTGGCCGATACCCCAATGTGGTGACCTCCCTGCAGTATGAAAGGATGCTTTCGGCCACAGGACCCTATGCCGGACATCTGCAAAGACCTTCCGATGGAAAAACCCCGGGCAAGGTGGCCTGGATTCAATGTGTGATGTCCCGGGATCTCTCTCTGAACCGGCCCTTTTGCTCCTCGGTCTGCTGCCTTCAGGCCGCCAAACAGGCGGTCATGACCCGCAGTCATTTGCCAGAAACGGAATGCACTATTTATTTTATAGATATAAGGGCCCAAGGCAAAGGATTCGATGAGTACATTGAACGGGCTCGCCACCAGTCCGGTGTCCAATACCGCCGGTCCCTAATTTCTCAGGTATCCTGGAATCCGGAAAACGATGGTCTGATCATCGAGACCTTTGATCATGCTGCAAACCGGAAAAAGGAGGAAACCTACGATCTGGTCGTCCTCTCCAGCGGATTTCGGCCTTCCAGGTCCTTTACCGACCTGGCCGACCGTTTGGGAATAGCTGTCACCGCCTATGGCTTTCCCAAGACCCCCTTTGATGATCCGGTGAAAACCAGCCTTCCGGGTGTTTACGTCTGTGGAGGCGTCGAAACCCCCAAGGATATCCCGGAAACGGTCATCCAAGCCGGGGCGGCCGCTGCGGAAATTGCGATCCTCCTGGCCGAAGCCCGGCACCGGGAAACCGTCCCGGGAAAAACCTTTTCCGAGAAGCCTCTCGAACAGACCCCCCGGATAGGGGTCTTGGTTTGCCACTGCGGGACCAATATCGCGGGAGTGGTCCATATCCCCACCGTTCTTGAAGAAGTCAAAAAAATGCCCCAGGTGGCTGTGGCCGTTGATTTTTTATTCAGTTGCTCCACCGAATCCCAACCCCGTATCCGGGAGCTGATCGAAAAACACCGTCTCAACCGTTTAGTCGTAGCGGCCTGCTCACCCAAAACCCATGAACCGTTGTTTCAGAACACTCTTCGACAAGCCGGACTAAATCCTTACCTCCTTGAAATGGCCAACATCCGCAATCAGTGCTCCTGGGTCCATCCCCAAGATCCGGAAGAGGCTACGGCTAAATCCATCGATCTGATCCGGGCCGCAGTCGGCCGGGTGGCCCTTCTCGAACCCCTTAAGGAGAGTGCCTATCCGGTGGTACGCCAGGGGCTGGTCATCGGAGGAGGACTGGCCGGTATGACCGCGGCCTTAACCCTGGCCGATCAGGGATTCCCGGTAACCCTGGTGGAAAAGGAGTCCCGGCTCGGGGGAGTGGCCCATCTCCTGACCGAAACCCTGGAGGGGAACTCGCCAGCCCGTTTCATCCGCTTTCTCCAGGAAAGAGTCCAAAACCATCCCCGAGTCACTACCTTTCTGGAAAGCCGGCTAATCAGTCACTCCGGGAAGGTGGGGGACTTCAGCGGGACAATCGAACACCGGGAGGGCCGGGAACCAGTCCATTACGGGACGGTAATCGTCGCTACCGGCGGACAACCCTACCAACCCAAGGAATACCTTTACGGCCAGGACGAGCGGATCCGTACCCAGGTCGAACTTTCCCGGCTCTTATCGGAAGACCCTTCCTTGGCCGAAGAATGGAAACAAGTGGTGATGATCCAGTGCGTCGGTTCGCGTAACGAATCCTTCCCGGCTTGCAGCCGGATCTGCTGTGCCGCTGCAGTAAAAAACAGTTTGCGGCTGAAGGAATTGAATCCCGAAGTACAGATCTTCGTCCTTTACCGTGATCTGCGCACCTTCGGATTCATGGAACTCTATTATTTGAAAGCCCGGAGGGCCGGCGTCCTTTTTTTACGGTATATCCCCCAGGAAGGCCCTGAGGTCTTTCTTCAAAATGGGAGAATAACCGTCGATTTCACTGACCGCAGCACCCGTCAGGATTTTCGTGTCCAGCCGGACTTATTGGTGCTCAGCACCGGCATCCGGCCCTCGGACGGAGCCAAGGAGATAGAGCGGCTGCTAAAATTACCACGAACCAAAGAAGGGTTTTTCTCCGAAGCCCATGTAAAACTGCAGCCCATGGATTTCACCAATCCCGGTATCTTTATGGCCGGACTGGCCCACAGCCCGGGTTTCATTAAAGAATCGGTGATTATGGCCAAGGGAGCGGCCCAACAGGCGGCAAAAATCCTTTCCAGACAGGAAATACCCACCTCCCCGGTTGTGGCCGTGGTCGATCCCGATCACTGTAAAGCCTGTCTGGTCTGTGTCCGGGTCTGTCCCTTTGGGGCTCCTTTCATCAACGATGAGAACGTATCCGAAATATCCCCCTCTGTCTGTCGGGGATGCGGCATCTGCGTCGGCGAATGCCCGGCCCGGGCCATTGCCCTGGGACACTACCGGGACGAGCAGATCAATGCCGTCATTGACGGGCTTCTGGATGAGGCTGGTTAAAACCAGGTTTATCTTATTAACAGTTTCATAATAGTATTGACATGAAACTTGCGCTTTGCGTTTGAGGAAGGATCGGGGAGGTCTTCTTTTTGGGGATTGTCCACCCTGAACCTGGAAGCTTCTTTGCCGGACAAATTATTTAACCAAATCGAGAGCAGGCCTTCATCTAAGATGGAAACAGGCTTTGGTGTAGGCCCTGCCTCGAATCTAAATTAGCTGGACTGGCCGGGATAGGGCGATCAATGACCCTTTGGACAACCCCAAAAAGAAGACCTCCCCGATCCTTTTTTGTCTATATTATTATGAGTTAGTCTCGCAAAAAGTCTTTAAATTGCCGATTGATTATTATTGTGATTAATACTTTCAATAAGTTAGGAACAACGCAGTTTGGATTTTGGACTTTTTGCGAGACCATATTATGAGACCCTTAATATGTAGCCTCGAGGAAACCCGAGTCTTTTAAGACCCGGGTTTCCTTTTTTTAAAGAGGCTCCTGTTTTAATCTGTCGGGAAAAGTATTCTGGTTAGGGAGTAGCGCTTGACTTCTTAAGGGCGGGAAGGCTCAACCTGTTATTTACGCTGTTGAACGCTTAGGGTGAAAAGAAAATGTTTCCGTATCGAATGATGGATAGGTCCGAAGGAAGGCCCGGACTTTCTCGTTTATCTCGGATTTCAAAAAGATTTTTGTTTTTGGCCAGGGTTGTTTGATGGATTTGTAGGGGGACGCCTCCATCAGGAGTAGCCACCGTCCCCTTAAACCTAAGCCGGAAAGGATCATCTCTAAAAGAGTTGGCGATGAGGGAAGATTTTAAGGGGTCAAGGTTTCAAGGGGTCAAAGAAAATACTGAAGAATTACGAAGAGCTTAAGGTTTGGGAAAAGGCTTATCCACTCCGTTTGAAGGTCTATCGAATTTCCAAAATATTTCCCAAGATGGAAATCTTTGGTCTGATTTCTCAAACGAAATGTGCCGCTTTATCCCTCCCAAGTACTTGATAAGAAGGGTGAAACGGAAGAGGTCGAGAGGATGCTCCAGACACTAAAAAAATCTTTAGAAAACAACCTCTTGAAACCATGTCTCCTATCATATCGACCAACGAATTGGGAGAAGAACCATAAAAAAAGGGCAAGGCCCTCGAATACAGCGCCTCGCCCTTTTTGGACGTCACCTAAGCGGTGAAGGGATTAAAAATCAAATTGGAATTGAATCTGATGCAAGGTCCTGGAACCGGATTTGGAAGCCATACGCACATGGTCTTCATAATCGGTAAGGGAAAGATTATACCCCCATTTCAAGCTGTGCTTGGAAAAATAGTGGTTGAAACCTAAAGTCCAGGTCTTCTCCTTGGTTTTTGACTTTCCCGAAGTCTTATAATCCATGACCTCGTATTTGACGACCGGCTCCAACTGTCCCTTGAGAATATTCCCCGGAATCAAGTAGCCGGCCTGGACCCAATAACCGTTGGGACTTTCTTTTTTGTAGCCGTAATCTTTGTTGACGTTCAGATAACCGGCTTGACCGGTCAGAGCACCGCCGCCGAACAACAAACGACCGGAGAGGTCGAAAACATAACCATCGGCCTTATAGGTGGTATCGGTTAGGCTGGCGGTGTCGTACTTCACCCCATTCTGTAAGGCATAACCCGCGCCCAGGGCTACGTATTTTTCTTTGGGAATGGCCGTATCGTCCCAACCGCTTTCCGCCCAACCCGGCGGTGCGAATTCGATTCGGGCCGTATAGAGCCCCCCCCCCATTGCTTCTTTTGGACCGCGGAAGCATTACCGTCAGCCCCTTTGAGCTTGCTGAGAGAGCTGACTCCATCGCCGACACCTAGCCAGTATTTGAAGACGCCCTTCCCCGCTTTCCCGTATAAACGCATATGGACTTGTTTATCTCCTATGGACTTATCCATAAAGCCCAAGGTACTCACCCAATCGAAGGTCAGTAACTTACCGGACGAGGTGTTGCGGTAGATGGGCGGGATATCGTATCCTAACCACAAGGAAAATTCGTCGGCAAACATCCAGACCGCTTCAGCCGTGCTGATGCCCACCTTGTAATCCGGATCCTGCCGGACGCCCTTGTTGAAACTCATTTCCAACTTGTCCATTTGAAGGACGATTTCCGCCCAAGCCTTTTTACCGACCGGAACGTTGTCAAAATCTTTCTTCCCGGTCAGACGGACCCGGCGAAGATAAAGATCACTTTCCGTGGTGAATTGGCCGTCCTTATCAATCAGAAGATCCCCGTATTCGAAACGCGGTTGGACACGCATCTTGAGTTCAAAAGGAAGCTTGGCCTTATCCCCGGATTGAGCCAACGCCGTTCCGGCCAGCAACAGGCCGGAGAGGACGATGGTGGTTATACGTTTTAATTTAGTCATCTTGCAATCCTCCTTGTTTCGTTAATTGTTGAAAGGTGTCATAGGTTCATGGCCGAGAACGGATGTTCCCGGAAATGTGAAATTGCCCCCGACAATACTTCAGATCAAGTTCTCTTTTCTCTTTAACCTTCCCTTTCCTCCTTTCCGCAGATTACCCGAAGCAATTTTCTTTTCGGATGCAACCAGTTTAGGGTTCTTAGGTTAAGAAACGGTTAATGAAAAATGATATTACGGAAACAAATTCAAAAACCTTTTCGAAAAAAGATCCGCACAGGGAAGAAAAGAAAATTATCGAAAAAAACCTACCCTGGGATAGTTCCCATGAACCATTCCAATCAAGACATGGGCGGAGTTTCGATCGACAGGAGAGGAGCCAGCAATTGCCGAAAACGATCACGGGCGGCAGCTGTTTCTTGGAAATAGCGGGAACGCAATTCCAGGACGAAGCTCCCTTGGTAGCGGGGCATGATGATGCTTAACCAGGCGGTGAAGGGGATGGTGCCTTGCCCGACCGGCATGTGCGCGTCACCTTTTCCGAAGGGAAGCTGATGGGTCTGCTGTTTTTCTTGAAAAAAAGCCGCCTGACCAAAGTTGTCGTGGACATGACAATGTTTGATCCAAGGAGCGGCCTTGGTCAGTAGCGGGAGCGGATCCTCCGCATAAAAACGGCTGCTCAAGTGAAGGTGACCAAAATCCAGCGTTATTCCGACATTTTCTCTAGAGACGGTTTGGACCGTCACCGCCAGATCATTGAGCCGTTCGGCATAAGAATAAGGGGAGTGATGACGATAGGGCCTGGCGTTTTCGATACCGATAAACATTTCGGGAAATTCATCGGCCAATTGCCGCAACAACCGTATCTCACGGTCCAATTTCTTCATGTTCGATTCGGCGAAAGGCCAGCGAAGTCGTCGGGTCGAGAAGGTTTCCTCCGGACGGAACCTGCCTCCATGGTAGACCAGGACATCTGCTCCGATCTCCAGGGAGAAATGGAGGGTGGAACGGAAGACCGAGAGTTGTACTTCCCCCTTTTCCGATTCCATTAGGTTCAATGGATTCGGGGCGTGGACCGTATAAATGAAAGGGTAATCTCGGAGCATTTCCCGGATCTGTTTCATTCGAACGGAGTCTAATTTTCCGTTTCTGATCACATCCAGGCCGTGGGGAGGGATTTCCACGACCTCAAGTCCGATGCGACAAAAAAATTCGAGGTCCTCCCTTAACTTTTCCAGAGATCCGTCGATCCGTACTTCATTGATCTGACTTCCTATTTCGAACATGTGGAAAAAACCTCCCGGCCGCCGACAAAGGTCTTGAGGATTTGGGGACGCCCTTTGCTCGGGTCGACGATCAAGAAATCCGCCGCCTTGCCCTCTTCCAAAGAACCGGTCCATTGATCGATACCTACGGCCCTCGCCGGGTTCAAGGTGACTGAGCGGACCGACTCCGGCAAGGACAAAAGTCCCAAATGCGTCAGAGTAAATACCGCATGGAGCATGGTCATGGGCGCATAATCCGAACACAGGATATGACAGGCTTTTTGTCGGATGGCTTCCCGGGCACTGAGGTTGTTTCCCTGTGAACGACCGCGCAAGGCGTTCGGAGCGCCGAGGCAGACATGGATGCCGATGTCGGAGGCGGTTACGGCTGCTTCCAAGTTGACCGGAAAATCGGAAATGGTTACCCCCAATCCTTTCAGCCAGAGGATCTTATCTTTGGAATCGTCATCGTGAGAAGCCAGGGGAAGCCGGTGCGGTCGGGTCCATTCGATGACGGAGGCCGCCCGCTCACGCAGTTTCCGGGCAGCAAAGGTCTTTCGTTCCAGCATGGTCTTTATTTCTTCAGGCGATTTCTGATAGACGGCCCGATAGTATTTTTCATAAGCTTTAAAGTTCTGAAACTGACCTTGACCGGGGTAGTGATTCATCAGGGAAAGAAGTTGGATTTTCCCTTCGTCAATGAGCCGGTAAAGATAAGGAAGGGCCTCCTCATCGCTTAATTCATATCGAGCGTGAATACGGGTGCGCACCCGCAACCGATGACGCAGCCGATCGATTTCCCTGATGATCTGGTCGGCGATGACGTTGGATCGAATGCCGATTTCGCCCTCGGCGAAGGAAACGGAATGAAAAATGGTGGAGATTCCGCAAGCGGCCAATTTTTTGTCCATTTCCAAAACGACCAGATCTACGGGAAAAAAGGTGTTCGGACGAGGCTCCAGATCTTTTTCCAGGGCGTCACTGTGCAGATCGATTATGCCGGGTAGGATAAGACACCCGTCGGCCTGAATCCTCTTTTTGACTCCCGACGAGGACACCCCGCCTATTCGGCCGATGAGACCGTCTTCCACCAAAAGAGGGGTGGATTTCAACACCTCCCGGGGAAGCACTAAATCCGCTTTTTCGACAATAAAGGGTTCCATGACACCGGGTCGTCAAGGTTCGAGGTGAATCACCTCGTCGCAGATTCGGTTCAGGACGGTCAGGTCGTGAAAGACGCCGATCATCGTTGTACCCGAACTTTTGAGTTCTTGCAGCAATGATATCACACCCTCTTTGGCTTCCTGATCCAAAGCGGAGGTGGGTTCGTCCAAAAGGAGTAAACGAGGACGACCGATCAACGCCCGGGCGATGTTGATGCGTTGCTGTTCCCCTCCGCTGAAATGGGCCGGGAAGGCCTGAAAGAGGTGTTCCGGGATGCGAAGACGGTGAAGCAGTTTCTCGGCTTCATGATAGGCCTCAGCAGGGGAACAGCCCCTACGAAATAGAGGTTCCGCGACCACTTCCCATGCCGACACGCGGGGAATGACCCGGAGGAATTGAGAGACATAAGCGACAGTAGTTTCTCTGACTTCCAAGACGATTAGATCCGAGGCGGCGGTCAAGTCCACCCAACCCCCGTTATGCCGGCAGAGAATAAGACCGGAGGTCGGGCGATAAGTCCGGTAAATACATTTGAGAAGGGAACTCTTTCCCGCACCGCTGGGGCCGGTGACCCCCAAACACTGGCCGGTTTCCAACCCAAAAGAGACATTACGGAAGGCGTCGACATGTTTTCCTCCCAGATTGTGGAGGATGAAGGATTTACAAAGGTTTTCCACCCGGAGCATCGGCCTTGAATCTTTCATCATAATTGTGAACTGACCAACAACTGGGAGTAGGGGTGTTGAGGATCTTCAAGGATCTGATCGGTCAGACCCGATTCCACCACCCGTCCCCAACGCATGACCAAAGTCCGTTGACAGAGGAGGCGGATGACCCCCAGGTCGTGGGTGACGACGATTACGGCCAGTTTCAGCTCCATTTGGAGGCGACGGAGCAGATCCAGGACCCGGGCCTGAATGGAAAGGTCCAACCCGGTGGTCACCTCATCCAAAAGGAGTATTTTCGGTTCATTGGCCAAGGCCTTGGCGATCTGGACCCGCTGTTGCATCCCGCCGCTGAAACAGGAAGGCGTCTCATCCATCCGCTCGACGGGGACTTCGGTCTTTTGGAACAGCTCAGCAGCTCTTCGTCGGATCTCTTCCACCTTCCGCCAACCGGCATTAAGGAGTTTTTCGGCCACGTTGCCGCCCGCGCTGATCCCCATCCGCAGCCCGAGAGAAGGATTTTGATAAACGATGCCCATCCACTGATCCCTGAACCTTCGCTTTTGATAGCGGCTCCACTGCAGGAGATTTTCACCTTCACCGAAAGGGATACCGGTCAATCGGATGAGGCCGCCTGAAGGCTCCTCTTCAAAATGAAGGAGTTTCAGTAAGGTGCTTTTCCCCGACCCGCTTTCCCCAACGATCCCCAGGACTTCGTTTTCATACAGATCCAAACGGATATCCCGGCAGGCCATCACCGTACCGCAATGAGGGCAGCGGTTGTTCTCCGGTTCCTCTCTCTCCTCCCGGGCACATATCGGACACCCGTTGCCGAAACGTTTACTGAGGCCGCGGACTTCCAAAATCGGTTTCATCGACCCCTCCTTTTCCGACAAAAAGCCGTGTCCGAACAGAAATACCGTCGCCCGCCCCCGACGTCGTCGATCACTTCGTCCAAGTAGGTGTCGGAAGCCCCGCATAAGGCACAGACTTTTCCGGAAAAATCCTCCACCCGAAAAGGAAAATCTTCGAATTCGAGAGGTCTCACCGTCGTCTGAGGAGGGACGGCATAAATGCGCTTTTCCCGGCCGGCGCCGAAAAGAAACAGGTTGTCCGCCCGGTGAAGTTTGGGCACATCCCAGCGGGGGATGGGACTGGGGTCCATGATGTAATGGCCTGCCACTTTGACCGGATAACGGTAACTGATCCGAATCTCTCCGAAGCGGACGATGTCCTCATAGAGATGGAGCCACATGCGGGCGTAGTCTCCTTCGGCGTGCATCCGCCGGGTTTCCAGCTCCGAGGGCTCCACCTCCCGCAAGGCCTCCGGATAAGGAACCTGCAGCACCAGAATCTGTCCAGCCGTCAGCCGTTCTTCGGGGATCCGGTGACGGGTCTGGATCAAGGTGGCCCGGAGGGTGTCTTCGGTGGCGGCCACCCCGGATACCGATTGAATGAAATTTTTGATATTGACGGCATTGACGCTTTCGTCGCAGCCCTGGTCGATGACCTTCAGTAAGTCTTCCGGGCCGATGAGGGTCAGGGTGATTTGAAGCCCCCCCGTTCCCCAGCCGCGGGCGATGGGCATGTCCCGGGATCCGAAAGGGACTTGATAGCCGGGTAGGGCCACGGCCTTCAGGATTTTTCGGCGGATTTCTTTTTTGGCTGTTTCGTCCAGATAGCCGAAACTATATTGAACGGTCCTTTTCTTTTTCTTGCCGTTGAGGTTCAGCCAGTTTTTGAGTTGCATAGATCCGTTGCGCCTTTCGTAAACGATCCAGGTCGGATTGAAAATCCACGTAATGGGGGAGTTTCCAGTGATGACAGAACCCCATGGCCTCGATGCCGTCCACATGGGATAGGACGAACTCAGGATCCTCGGCCGGTGACCGGGGGGAATCGGCTTGCAAGGTCCTGTCCAAGACGGCCATGGAAATGGCCTTGATTTCATTTTGACCGAAACAAAGGCCGTAGCCTAAGCGGAACATGGGTTTTCCCTCGGGATCGTTAAAGCGGGCGACGATTTCCGCCTCGGTCACCTTGACTTCCCCCGGAACATAGGGGCGACCGGTGTGGGGATGTTGAAAGGTCAAAGGGACGTAACCCACCCGCAATTCCCCGATGGTGGGGTGGACATTTCCGTACCCGCGCATGCTGGAATAGGCGAAGGCCAGTACCCCTCCGGTTTCGCTGCGGGCCAAGGCTTGAAGGACGGCGCTGCGCGGGGCCGGGAAGGTGAGGGATTCCCGCGTCAGATCGACCAAAGTCTCTCGCTGACTTGGGCCGTCCTTCACCGGCGATGAGGGAGATAGGAGACCTTCTTGTTGTAAAATACCGACGATTTTGGGAAAGGAAGGCGGCCAGGGTGCCGCTTCCGGAAGGACGGCTTCCAGTTCACGACGGAAACGATTTCGGTCGGCTTCCGTTTCCTCGAAGAGGTCGAAGTCCAGGAGACGTAGGGAATAGTCGGAAGTCGGACCGAGGATCTGACTGCCGGGGATGTCTTTAAAGGCGGCGGAGATGCGGCGGATGACCCGCATGTCCCCGGTGCTCCGGGGCAGAGAATAGCCGATTCGGGGTAAAGTGGTTCGAAAGGCCCTGACCATAAAGGCCGCTTCCAGTGTGTCTCCGGCCGACTGCTTCACGGCTAAGGCCGCCAGATCCGGCGCATACAAGGCGCCTTCGCCCATGACCCGGTCCACCAGAAGATAGAGCTGCTCACGGATCTGATCCGTCCTTAACAGGGGGGTATTCCCCTTGATCCTTTCCCGGGCCAAAAGACGGCAGGCGTTTTCGATGGCCGCCCTTCCCCCTTTTACCGCAACATAGGCCATCAGGCCTCCTTTCCGACCGGACGGGTCGAGCGGGGGAGTCCCAATACCTTTCCTCCAGGATCGACGAAAAAGGCGTCCACTCCCAAAGGGAAACCCCGGTTGATTTCCAACAACAGCTCCAGTTCCGTCCAGTCGAATCCATCCAGGGAAGGGAATGAAACAAAAGCGGCGATCCCCGGACCCTCCAGGCGAAAAGAGGGATTCTCTTTCGGCCGGTCTCCAATACGGCGAACGCCGTAGAGGACCGTAGCCGATTGATCCGGGTATTCCGGTAACCCCCGCTTGGCCCGAGAAAGGCCGCCTCCGGTCGTTCCCCGTGGAGCAAGAAGGAAATCGGCTTCTTCAGGCGGGACCGGCCCCTGACGGCAGATATCCTTTACTCTTCGCCCTAGAGGGGTTTCCGTTTCATCGGCCGGCAACGAGTAACGCACCTCGTGATCGAGCAGGGTCTCCGCGACGAGTAAAAAATAAAACTCTTCCCCTTCGTTCGGGCCTGACGGAAGATCCGGCAAGGTCAAGACGGTGCCGGGACGGCTGAGGCCTTCCAGGAGCACCCTGAAGGTTCGCTGCCGATGAAGGTTCTGGCGGGAGAATCGTTCTACCATGGTCGCATCGTTTCAAATTCCACCCGGGAGGAAACGAGCAGGCGTTCTTCCATTTTTTGTTGTTCCATCCGGCGTTGCCGATGACGGGTTAGGATCCGGATCAATCGGCGACGAAGGGGCTCCGGTCCTTTTTCCCACACGGCCTCCACGGCCGCCCGGGCCAGGGCCTTATGGGGTTGATCGCCCACGACCCAGGCGTAAAAGAGCTGTTTTTGATATTCCATTACCGCCTCGGTGATCAGCACTTCCCCCAAATGAAAATCCTGCCCTTTCCCGTCCGTGACCGTCATCATGATCGTCCCCAAGGAGGGTTCCCGGACAAGGATCATCGCCTCGTCGGCCAAAAGCTTGAGGAGGTAGCGATCCGTCCGTTCATCGGTATAGAGCATCGCTTCCAAGAGATGGTCAGAGAGGGTAGGGGATTCCATCTGCACCGGTTCTTCTTCCTCTCCTACAAGGGGAGACTGAAGCTGATTCCGTGCCGGCGAAAGCCTAATTCTTCATAAAAGCGGTGGGCTTCTTGACGGCGGAGATCGCTGGTCAAACTGATTTTGTAACATCCTTTGGCGGCGGCCAAGGACATGGCGAAGCGGACCATTTGGCCGCCGATGCCTTTCCTCCGCCAGGCGGGATGGACGACGACGTCTTCCAAAACCGCCGAAGGTTTTCCGCGATGACCCAAATTGTCCATGATCAACAGGCCAAAGGTGCCGATCACCTCGCCCCTGATTTCCGACACATACACTTTGTAATCCGGGTAAGCAGCGATCCGTTGAAAAAGGGATTGCGCTTCCGTCTCATCCAGAATGGTCCCGTCGTCCATACCCAAATAACGGTACAAGGGCAACAACATTGGGAGATCTTCCAGGGCGGCCTGTCGAATGGTCAGATTCATGTGTAACGTTTTCGGATGACGGCGCTGAGGCGATCCGTCAAGGCCACGGCAATGACGATGATGATCAAGATGGTAGTCACTTCCTGATTCTCATAGCCGCGAAGTTTGTCAAAGAGATACATGCCGATGCCTCCCGCCCCGGTGAATCCCAGAATGGTAGCCGAACGGACGTCCGATTCAAAACGATAGAGTATCATGGAGACGAAAAAAGGGGCGATTTGCGGCATGACGGCGAAGCGGATGACCTTAAACGGTCCGGCTCCCGTGGCCGTCAGAGCCAAAACCGGTTCGGGTTGAATGTTTTCTATCCCTTCCGAGAACAACTTGATAAGAACGCCGGAGGTATGTACTCCCAGGGCCAAAATGCCCGGCATGGGCCCCAGCCCGACGGCGCTGACGAAGATCAAGGCCCAGACCAATTCGTTGATGGAACGGGCCAGGTTGCCCAGCAAGCGACAAAAAATATAAGAGCTCTTACGGCAGGCGATCCAGTACCAGCGGCGGCCGGGAAAAATCAGTTCCAGGGTGTTGCGGGAAGCGAAAAAAGACAAAGGAAAGGAGATCAAGACCGACAAAACCAGGGCCAAGACGGCCATGTGGATCGTCTTCAGCATGGAATAGAGGTACTTGATGACCTTGACCTTTTGGACGGAAGGCGGCAGGAACCCGCTCTGCTCTATGGTCGGATCGCCGGCGATGTAATGGATCATGTTTTTCCAACCATCGAGCAGAGCCTTGACGCTCATCTCCGTTGAGTACCAACTCCAGACCATTACCGCCGCCATCAAGAGGACGATGACGATGTGGACGGCTTGAAAGGGATGGGTTTTCTGTCGGAGGGTCTTCGGATCCATAAGTACCGCCGGCGGTTCGAGAAAAAGGCGTTCTTCCCGACCTTTTCTATTTTTGTCTCTCCAGGGCGGCCTTGACCTCGATCATGTCCCGAATGGGATCGAACAACTCATCGGAACCTTCCACGTACGCTTTGAGCTTCAGTTTTTCCAGCCCCACCGGATCGTTATAAGCCAGGAAGGCATCTTTCAAAGCCTTTTTCAAAGAAGGCGGGAGATCCTTGCGATAGGCGATGGGGGAAGCAGGAATCAGCTTGGATTTCCAGATGATTTCGAAATCCTCCTTGGCGTTCCAGCGTTTTCCGTCCCCCCGGGCCATGTCGATGTCGTTGGTCGAGGCGGCCGCCACCTTTCCGTTTTTCACGGCGATCATCGAAGCTTCGTGGCTTCCGGAATAGACGACCTTGGAGAAATATTTCTCCGGATCGATCTTCAGGTCCTTATAAAAATAGACGGATGGGACCAGTGTGCCGCTGGTGGAATTGGGATCGGTGAAAGCAAAAACCTTTCCCTGGATGTCCTTCATGGTTTTCAGGCCGGATCCTTTCTTGGTGATGATCAGACCGTAGTACCCGGAAGAACCGTCGCGGGATTGTTCGATGACGAAGGCCTCGGCATTGGCCCGTTTGGCCGCTTCGACATAGGATTTGGGACCGAAATAGGCGAAATCCACATGCTTGAACTGCATGGCCGTGATGACCCCGGCGTAATCATTGGCCGTTTTGATCTCGACCGGGATTCCCAATTTCTTTTGCAGAAACTGAACCAAGTTGTCGTTCCTTTCCATGACGTTGTCCGCCGAATCGGTGGGAATAACGCCGAAGACCAGTTTGGCCGGCCACTCTTTGGGTACTGCGGCCGAAACGGTCATCACCGACCCGAACCAGAGGGTCATAGCAACGATGAACATCTTACCCAACAAACTCCAAACGGTTTTACTGATCATGACTCAACCTCCCTTTTGTTTTATTCATGCTGCGATAAAGGTTTCCTTTCTAAAAACCATAAGCGGGGCGGGAAACGGCTGTTCTCAGTTCGGATGGGGGGACGATCCCATTCGAACAGAGAAAATCCCTCTGATAAATGAGGTCAACCAGGTCGCCGTCGAGATCCGCCGGAGAACCGTCATAAACAATCTTTCCGCCGTTGATCCCGATGATGCGCGAACAATATTTTCGTCCATAATCCAACTGATGCAGATTGGCGATGACCGTAATACCATATCGACGGTTGATATGTTGCAAAGTATCCATGACCGTCTGGGCGCTTACGGGATCCAGGGATGAAATCGGTTCGTCGGCCAGGATCATTTCCGGATGCTGAGCCAGGGTTCTGGCGATGGCCACCCTTTGCATTTGACCTCCCGAAAGTTGATCACAACGTTTCAGAGCTTCCTCCTCCAGGCCGACGATGGTCAGGTACTCATACAGCCGCTCATATTGGGCTTTCGTATAATATTTTAGTGCCGCCGCAAAAGAAACGATTTCCCGGAGCATGCCGGCGGCCACGTTGTCCAATACGCTGGAACGCTTGACCAGATTGAACCCTTGATAGATGACCCCTATGCGGGCTCGGAGTTGTTTCAAAAGCCCGGTGCCCACCGTTACCAGATCCACTCCGAGGACTTTCAGCTTGCCCGTAAAAATCTGGACCGTGCCGTTGAGGGCCATCAACAATGTGGACTTTCCTACGCCGGAAGGGCCGATGATGCCGATGAATTCCTGGGAATGGATCTTCAGGGAAAGGTTGTCCAAGACCACCCTTCTCCCGTATCCCAAGGACAAAGCCTCCGCCTCGACACAGGCCGAAAGTCCGTTAAACCTCGGCATCCCCTCATCCCGTTCGGCATTTGGAGAATCGGTTTCCTTTTTTACAGCCGGGTAGCCCATATTTCCTCCTTTCCTTTTACTCGATCCTGAAGAATCTGCGTCCTTCATAAACGGTTTCGAACCAGAGGGTATCTCTTGTTTATGAAGAACCGGTTACGGGAAAATAGACTTTTCATGAAACGCTTATGAAAAAGACAGGGAGAGATAAACGTTACGGGAAACAAAGGGAACCGAAGAAACCCCCGAAAGGAAGGATCTTCCGTCCAAAGCGTTAGACGCGGTATTTCCCCCGCAATTCGTCCTCAATTTCTTTTTCTAATCGGACGAGATGGTTCTTCAACAGGTGGCAGGCTTTTCGGCTCCTGGACGGAACGACTTGATTGTAACACAAGGGCTGGAAAGCTTCGATTTTCGATCCTTTGGAAGAAAACCTGACTTGGTCCTTTTTATTTTTCATGTTTGGCCTTTCGATCGGTCATCCCTTTTGGGGTGAAACCTTTTCCTGAAGGAACCTGACTTGAAGCGGGAAACTTTTTTTAAGGATAAAGTTATCATCAACGGTATGACTCGGACACTGAGATTCCTTATCGGCGTTGTTAACAGCATTAGGACCGGACGACAGGGAGATTTTACGATATTGCCGGCAGGCCGGATAATTACGGCAGCGGAATCGGACGAATTGGGCCCCCCTTTGATACAAGTACATCCTATTATGACAACGGGGACAAAAAGGCCTTTCCGGGTCGTCGACCCGCCTAAGGGAAACCACAAATTGGCGGCCGCAGAAAAGGCAAAGAAATCGTTGCTTGCCGGATCGAATGTGCCCATACCGATACACGGCTTCGCTGTCGCATCTCGGACAGTGCGTCCTCCCTTCATGCATTTCCGTCAACATGAACGCATTGAAACCCAACCAGGTGACAAACCGGTGAAAATCATTTGAAGGTTTGATGGAAAAAAGCGGTGCTTGAATCCCCCAACTTGGTCCGTGGATGCAAAAACGGACATCGACTCACCGAAAGAGGTTGGGTAAACCTTTTCCACTTTAAGACCTTCTGAATCCCATTTTCAAAGGGACAGGAAAGGCAAGAGGGATGGCTTCGTCAAGGAAGTCCAAATTTGAGGAGTCTTAGGCGGGCTTTACAAAAAGATTAGGGGACTTGAAATATAACGCAATGAAATAACAATAAAAACCTACGCAGACCTCTTTGCCGGCTTAGACCCGGCGGCTTTGCGAGGTCCCCTAAGGGGATGACTTCAGCCGTAAAAAGGCTCAGATCGCCTCAATTTTTCAAGAAAATGAAAGGGAGTCGTCGTTAAATTGCAACAAGACCGGATGATAAAGGAAGTGAAAGTGTCGAGAGACAAGTCTTAAAACAATTGAAAGGAAATGACCCGGAAATGGAATATTACATCCATTGCCTACCCGGCCGAATAAGAATCAAAAGCCCATCTTTAAAAAAGAACCCGGTCAAGGCTCAGGAAATGGTCTGCCGACTGAACGAATTTCCAGGGATCTTGGAAGCGATCGTTAATGATTTGACGGGAAGTCTGATCGTGATCTTTGATCCAAAAAAGATTGACGAACAAACGATCATCACCTTTCTGGAAAAGAAGGGTCATTTTAACTGGGAAAGGGCCCAGACCAACGACCAGTATATTCACCGGGCCGCGGTTAAGGCGACCCAATTGATCTGGGACGCCGCATTCGGGTCGGTTGTTGGTACGGACCTTAAGGGAACACCGCTGGCGCCGCTGGCCGTCTTAATCTGATCCTATTCCTCCCCATCCTCGTTTGCCCTTGGTCCCGTAGGATGGAGAAAGTCCTCCTTATGGGGCGGGGGCTGCATCCCGAAGGATCAAGGTCTTATCCGTAACCTCCCACGGAAGCCCGATGTCCATGCGGCCCACTTGGCCGTAAGCGGCCAATTTCCTGAAAAACCCCCCTTTCAATATGGACGGAAGATATCGCAGATTGAATTGTTTGAGAATCGCGGCCAACCGGAAGTCAAAAAAACGGTGCAAGAGATCCGCCAAATGTTCATCCGTTATTTTTTCGGTGCCGAAGGTTTCGACCTGGATGCTGGCGGGCCGGGCAAGGCCGATGGAATAGCTGAGCTGGACCTCACATTCCCTGGCCAAACCGGCGGCGACGATATTTTTGGCGGCATACCTGGCGGCATAGGCCCCGACACGGTCAATCCGGAGTGGCCCCTTTCCGCTCATGGCCGATCCACTGTGCCGGGCATATTCTCCATATGTGTCTATGGCGTTTTTTCTGCCGGTCAATCCGGAATGGATCGAAGGACCGCCGAGGATGAATGGTCCGTCAGGGTTGATGAAAATGTGTGTCCAACCGTCGGGAACGATTTCCTCGTCCTTAAAGACAGGGTCAATGACTTCTTCCCGCAAATCCTTCTCCAGTCGGGAGAGAGATGGTCCTCCACGGCCGCCCGGGTTGTTCCGTCGGGCTCCAGGTAAGGCAGGGTTTTTTGCAGGCGGACGGAAGTAAGGCGCCGAGCCAATTTGTGAGCCAACCAAATGGGCAGGGGCATGAAGGCCGGGGTTTGATCGCAGGCAAACCCGAACAGAGTCACCTGATTTCTGACGGGGATCCGATCCATTTCTTGGTCCGTCAATCCCCGTTCTTCGAAGCGGGTATAGTCCCCCCCGTCTAATTCCTTCAGACTGGTGATGATGCTGCACCGTTTCCCGCTGAATTCCTGCTGATCATATCCCGCCTGATTGATGACCATGCGGGATTGGGCGGAGAGGTCCACCGAAGCATCGGCGGAGAAACGGGCGGCGATAAAGACGACGGATGCGGCCACGGCACATTCGACGACCACCTGGGCGAAGGGATCTTGTTGGAGAAAGCGGTCGAAAACGGCGTCACTGATCTGGTCACATAATTTGTCGGGATGTCCTTCGGTCACCGATTCGGATGTGAAAATGAAGTCCTTTTTCATCGTCCACCCCCGGCTGATTTACGGAATTCATTGACCGCCAGGGAGAGCAGGCCGCCCCCCCCGACAAGGAGGGCTTCTCCTGCCGAAAGGGGCGTTAAACCCAAAAAATTCCTGAGTGCAGGGAAAAGGATTACGGCGCCCTGAAGGGTCAGGCTGCCCAAAACGGCCAAGGTCAAGAAAGGATGCTTCGGCAGGGGGCGGGAGGAAAAAAGTACCGGGACTCGGGCACGACAAGAAAAGGTATGCAACAGTTGAGCGGTGCTCAAGCCCATGAAGGCCAAAGTGTTGGTCCTTGCCCCCATACCGTATCGGCTCAGCCCGTACACATAAAGGGCCAGGGAGGGAACGGCCAGGACCATGGACTCGAAAAAAATGCCTTCAAATTCTTTTGCGTCAAGGACGGCCTCTTTCGGTTTACGGGGGGGCCGAGTCAAAACATCCGGTTCTGGAGGTTCCAGGGCCAGCGCCAGACCGGGGAGAATGTCGCTGATCAGGTTGATATAAAGCAATTGGCGGGTGTTCAGGGGATGACCCCGGCCGATCAAGGTCCCGATAAGGACCGTCCAGATTTCGCTGAAGTTGGTCGAAAGCAAAAAACGGATCGATTTCTTTATGTTGTTATAGACGGTCCTTCCTTGGGCGATGGCCACGACCATCGTCTCCAATCGATCGTCTTCGAGGATAACGTCGGCCACTTCCCGGGCCACATCGGTTCCGGTGTGGCCCATGGCGATTCCGATGTCGGCGGCCTTTAAGGCCGGTCCGTCGTTGATGCCGTCTCCGGTCATGGCCACGATGCGCCCCTTTTTTTGAAAGGCCTGAACGATCTGCAATTTATGGGAAGGACTGACGTGTGCGTAAATATGGATCTTGTCGGCCAGGGCCGACAGGACCTCGAAATTCATTTGATTGAGATGGGTGGAATCCAGGATTTGCAATTCTTCGTCCGAATGGAGCCTCAAAGCCTTGCCTACGGCATAGGCCGTAGTCGGTTGATCGCCGGTAATCATCACCGTATCGAGACCGGCCCGATGAAAAGTGTCGATCAACTCCCGTGTTCCCGGCCGCAACGGATCAACCATGCCCACCAATCCGAGCCAAATCGGGTGATTTTTCAATTCCCCTTCCCGGCCGAAGATTATCCGCTTCGAAGAAGAAAGATAGGCGAACCCCAGGACCCGCATGGCCATTCCGGCCAGCCGTTCGTTTTCCTTCTCTATGGCCTGTCGGTCCTGATCGGATAAAGGAACTCTTTTTCCGTTTCGGACCTGCCGGCGGCAAAGATTCAGCACTTCCAGGGGATTTCCTTTGACCGCCACCAAAAATTCGTTTGCCCGACCGACATCGTGGAGTGTGATCATGTAGTTTTGTTTTTCCGAGCGGTAAATAATCCGTCGGATCGGAAAACGGTTTCTCAGGTCCACGACGTTTACTCCAGCCAGCAGAGCCAGGTGAATCAGGGCGTTTTCCGTAGGTGAACCGGTGACGGAATAACCGTTCAGATGAAAAAAAGACCGTCCGTTTAAGGGATTGTCTGCAGCGCTGGTCTCCGGGTCGACCTCTGTTTCGACCGGGACCAATTCGCTCTCGTTGCAGAGCACCCCCCACATGAAGTAACTGCAACAGTTCAGGGCGATCCAAGGGATCAATTTTCCCTTTTCCGTCTTCGACGATAAAGGCGTCCGTAATCCGGTAGGAGTTCAGGCCGACGAAGAGGGCGGAAACCTGCATGCGGTTACGGGTCAATGTCCCGGTTTTGTCCAGGCATAGGGTTTGAACGGAGCCCAGGGTTTCCACCGCCGTTAGGTTGCGGATGAGGACATTGTATCGTCGCATACGGCGGACGCCCAAAGCCAGAGCGGTCGTAGCCACCATGGGCAATCCCTCCGGCACGGCGGCGACGGCTAAAGCCACGGAAGATCCGAACATTTCCAGCAAGCCGAAGCCGCGTAATATGCCGACGAGAAAGACCAAAGCGCAGACGCCGAGGGAAATGAGGGTCAAACGTCCGCCAAAACGGTTCAGCTCCTTTTCCATCGGAGATTGAGGCGAGGCGGCCTGTCCGACCAGGATCTGGACCCGACCGACATCCGTGTATCGGCCGGTGGCCAGGGCCAAAGCCAGTCCCTGTCCTCCGGTAACCAAGGTGCCCATATAGATCATGTTGGTGCGATCGGCCAGCGGCAGATGCTCGTCCTCGAGTCGTTCGGCGGTCTTGACGACAGGAAGACTTTCTCCGGTCAACAACGATTCATCTACGGTCAAGCGATCGACTGCGATTAAACGGGCGTCGGCGGAGATATACCCGCCCGGCTGGAGGATGTGCAGATCACCGGGCACCACGCTTTCGGCCCCGATCAGGGCGGAACGCCCTTCCCTCCGGACCAGGGCCGAGGGTCTGATAAGGGTCTTTAACGAAAAAAAGGTCTTTTCCGCCTGGTTTTCGGTATAGAAGCCGATCAGGGCATTGAGGAGAATAGCCGAAATGATGACCAGGGTATCCAGCCATCCGCCGGTGAAAAAGGAAACCAGGGAGGCGATTCCCAATAAAATCACCGGCAAGGACTGAAATTGTCTCAAAAAGATGATGAGGGCCGAGCGGGGGACCGCCTCGGGGAGGAGGTTGGGACCGTATTGACGGAGCCGCCCGGCCGCCTCTTGTTCGGAAAGTCCCTGCTCGGGGTGACACTGAAATTCTTCCAGCAGAGCATCAACGGACTGAACGTGCCAACAGGCCGCTTTTTGAACGGTCCCGCGCAGGACCAGGCGGCGCGTTTTCCTTTTGCCTGGGAGGGCCTGAACTTTTCTTCGGGTATGGAAGAAAGGGCCTCGTTCCGGGTCGTGGTTTCGGTCGACAAAGAATTTTTCGTAAAAGGAGGGGTGCCTTCCCGTCGCCTTCGGTCGGTGATCGGAAGGATGAAAAGAGAAAACCGTTTCCTGCAACAGGAGGATGATCCGCGAAGAATTCCCCGAAGAAGGGTGAAGGATCAAGACGTGACCGGTCAAAGAATCAGCCGTGCAGGCCTGCACTTCCGGGTGACGGATCAGCTTATCCTCAATGTGTCGTTTCAGTTCAGGCGATCGGTAGAGTCCCAGGACCTTGAGACGGATCCTTCCCCTTACTGAGGCATGAAGAATCTCGATCACCCGCTACACTTCCTCACCATGGGGGCGTTTGGCTGTGTTTTCCCCTGCGGTCGGTGGATTATCAGCGGAACTTTTGGCTTTGGGTAATATGGAGGAAGCCACTTCCTTTACCCCTTCGACCACCCCGACCAACATATCCCGGACCGAGCGCACGGCGATATTCCCAATGGTTCCGGCCGCTTCGATGGCACCGCCTACGGACGCCTTGGCCACCTCCTCGACATTTCCGCCGACTTCTTTGGTGGCCTCGATCATACCGTCCACGGTCCTTCGGGCGACCATACCCACATCGGCGCCGATTTCCGCCGCACCTTTGACCGCCCCTTTGACGGTCTGGCTGGCCATTTCCACGACATCTCCACCAATGTCGCTGATGCCCATGACCACTCCCTTGGCCACGCTTTTGGTGCTGAGAATCAAGCCGGTCCCTACCTCCTCGGTGGCCTGGATGGCCCCTTTGACTATTTCTTTGGTCACCTGCAGGGTCTCACCGGCTACGTTGCCTGTGGCCTTTAATGTAGTAGAGACCGTATTCCGAACCAGGCTGACGATTTCGGCTTCAATTTCGTTGATGCCTTTCAGACTGCTGACGACCCCCTCCTTGATGCCGGCCCCGACCTTACCGAGACTCGGTGTTTCGACCCCGGTATTTTCCTTTTCCCGCGTTTCTTCCATCTTTCCCTCCTTGTTGCGAAAAAGATGCCGCCGTTGTTATGTTTGCTTTATCCTTGCCCTTTATTCCTTGGCCTTTAAAAAGATGTTCAAGGCGTACCAAAAAGCGGTGTACCAGGCAGGTGCGGTAAAATTCCTTTTGCTGATCTGATAGAAGCCGACCAGGAGCAAGGCCATGAAGGTGAGGGTGGGCAGATCCAGTTCTCCATCGGTAAAATGTTGCAGGCGTCGGTCGGCACGATGAAATAGGGCCTGAACCTGTTGAAAGACCGTTTCCTTTTTCCTTCGGTCGCCTGCTGCAAAGGCGTATTTCGAAGGCATCCCGGCCATGATTTCCCGGGGAAGTTTCTGGTAATGGAGGACAACGCTGGCGGATAAAGGGTTGATCCTTATTCGGTCTATTCCGGTATACCCTTCCCATTCCCTTTGCAGTTTTCGGAAAAAAGAAAGATTTCGCTTTTGGGAGGGTATCTTTAAACGGAGCCTTCCTGTGGTGGCGTGTTGAATGTACGTGTCCGCCGGCAGCTTCAATGGTCCGTCTCGCTTGGAATTACTGGACGTTAGGTGTTTCCTCTTCCGAAACGCGTTCGGAGTCGGCCGTCCCCGTTTCCGATGCCTGCATTACCTCGATTTCCGCCTTGGCCTCGGCGACCAAATCTTCTACTACTTCTTGGACCTCGGCCAGAGTTTCCCGCCCTTTTTCGTACAGGAGATATCCGCCCTTGATAAGCGCCTTGGATAGGGGTTTGACCACTCCGGCCAGTATCGGAACCACCAGCGGTGCCAGAAGGGAAGCCCCGATACCTATGGCCAGACCTCCCAAAATGTTCCCTTTCCACCCTTCGAAAACGGCCATGTTCCCTTCTTTCCGGGCTGGGATGCATATACCATCCCGTTTATCCCTTTAATATTAGGCTATTTATATCGCAGAAGGGAAAGATTATCTATAGCCAAAAATCATTATTTTCCTACCATTGGACCCTTTTTCCCTGACGACTTTGTCAACGAAAAGGTAAAAGGGGAAGATTCCGCAAAGACTGGCTAAAGGTTGAGGTTGCAGTTGCGGCAGATTTTCAAGCCTTGCCTTACGGTAAATTGGAAAAATTCGTTGTGGATAGATTGGTAAAGACGGTCATCGAACGATGCCTCCCGTCTTCGTCGGCAAGCACTTTTGGAAATCCGCAGGTTTCCGGGTTGATAGGGGCAAGAGATGAGTTCGTTTTTTTTCGCCCTGGTAAGACTGGGGCGGGTGTTCGCTTTTTTAGGTTTCATCGGGAATCACCTACTCTAATAAGAAGTTATTGGGCCATCAAAGTTATATTCCTTGAAGGTAAATGGTTTCCGCTTTCTACCATGGAAATCCACTGCTGAATGTCATTCCGAAGAAAGTCTCGTACTTCTCGAAAGCGTTCCACCAGGGAACGCTTTTGGCCGTTTTCCGCTGCAGGATCGGGAATCTCCCAGGTGAGGCGATGGACATACATGGGATAATGAGCGCGTCTTTCATATCGGTTTCTGTCCCAGAGGGTGATGGCGAAGTCAAAACGTTCGTCTTGCAGAAAAAGGTCAAAGACCTTGCGGGGTTTATGTCCAGAGATTCTGATGCCGACTTCTTCCATGACCTGTATGGTGAGGCGGTGGATCGGCCAGGGTTCCAAACCGGCGCTTTCGGCCTGAAAGCCTTCTCCGAAAAGATGGTTGACCCAGGCCGCCGCCATGGGGCTTCGGGTGTCGTTATGCAGGCACATGAACAGGATGCGGGTTTTTTCGTCTTTGAAAAACATCGTGCACCTCTTGGAGAGAGGGATGAATGACGCCTCTGTACTGTTTCCGTTTGAAACGCCGACATCCGGGTCAAGCGGCCTGTTGACCCGGATGTCGGGCCGACCGGTTATCCGTAGCGTTTGAATGATGGTAAGATAAAAAGTTTTCCAGACCCTCCCGCCCCATGTATTTTTCCAACAGGCGTCGGTCGGCCTGCAGCAAGTCCACCAGAATAAGACCGTCCAAAGTCTTGTTGAACTTGGGATCCACATTGAATCCCAGAATCCCCCCGCCGAGTTTCAGGTATTGTTTCAATAGAACCGGTACCCCTTTGCCTTTTTCTTCCCATTCCGCTATCCACTCGGAGACCTCTTCGATAGAGCTCAAGAGCCGTCGGGCGGCATCTTCCATCCAACGGTCTTTTTTTACGGTAAAGGGTTTCTTCGGTTTCACCCATCGGGCCCATTCGGGAAGGAAACGGGTCTGGTTCAGGTACGTAACCATCAGCATTTTTGACGGCGTTTTATACTCATTGGATATGCTGACCGGTCCGAAGAGGAAGCGGTAACGCGGATATCGGGCGATAAATCGACCGATCCCTTTCCATAATAAAAGCAAGGCTTGATAGCTTTTTTGATACTCCGGACGGACAAAAGAACGACCCAATTCCAGTCCCGGATGGACTTTTTGAAAAAAGGTCGGATGAAACGTAAACAGCGTTTGCGTGTATAGGCTTTTTCGGCCCAAACGACTCAGTAACCGATCCGTCGGACCCAAACGGTAAGCGCCGACGAGTTCCCGACTGTCTTCCTTGAAGACGAAGAGGTGAAGATAATAGGAGTCATAGATATCGATATCCAATTCTTTTCCCGTTCCTTCTCCGGCCAGACGAAAGGTCAGCTCCCGCAACCTGCCGATTTCTTGAAGCAAATAAGGGGTCTGGGGCGCATGACTGAATGCCACCCGGAAAGGCCCCTGTCGCATCAGGGTTTGATTGGCCGGGAGATTAAAGATTTCATCCACGAATGTTTCGGCTTCCCTGGGTGAGGACACGGGACGGTGCTTTCGTCGGGGACGCAATCGTAACGGGAGAGCGGTTCGGCAAGGCTTTCGGTAACGGAGCATTTCGGTCCGCTTCCGAAGATAGTCCAGACGGTCGGCATCATCGGGTAATAGGTTGACGGATTCATAATGAATCACCTTCCCTATCCGCAGATGGATCGTTTTTTTCTTCTTATTCAGGAACTCCCGGGCGAGCATGGCGGTACGCAATTTGGGATGGATTAAACCGAAGGCCTGAAAACAGGAACCGTTCCTTCCGGGAAAAAAAACGGGCATAACGGGGGCCCGGGTTTTCTTGAGGAGGTGAAGGATCCCCGAATTCCAAGGGGGATCACAGACCTTTCGTTCCCGGAGATCAAGATGGGAAACTTCTCCGGCGGGGAAGATGACCAGGAGCCCCCCCTGGGACAGCCATCCGACCGCTTGGCGCAAGGCCTTAAAGTTTTTATAAAGAGCCGGCCGGTTTGAAAACGGTTCGGTGGGGATGACGAGCTCTTGAATTTCTGGAATGGCGGACAGAATGGGATTGGCCAGTATCTTGACGTCCTTTCGGCGGGAAAGTAAAAGGGAGGCCAGCAAGAGACCCTCCACCCCCCCAAAAGGATGGTTGGCCGCCATGATCATAGGGCCCGATTCGGGAATTTTGCGAATATCCTCTCCATCGACTTCCAAACGGAATTGAAACCGTTCGATGACCTTTTCCAAGAACTGTTCGGCCGTCGTTGCCTTCGGTAGAGCGGCGTAAATGCGTTCAATTCTCTTGACTTTCAGTATCTTTTCCAACAAAGGTCGCACCCAGGGAAGCCAGATCGGTTGCTTGGGGTTGTCCTTTCTACTGGAAAGATAATGAAGAAAATCCGTAGATAACCGTGCATTCATCGGCGGGCTCCTCCTTGAATTTTCCCGGAATGTAAACCCGTTCCATGACAGTCTGATGATGGGAAAGTTACATTTTTCGAAAAAAAGGAATCACTCGGTCGGTGGGCGGAGGCAAGAAAGAAGGGGGCTCTTTTTTGCTTGTAGTCAGACGAACCGCTGAATCCGCCCGGGTATCGGATGCGGCAGAAGGGGGTGGAAAACGACTACTCGGTCGTTCGGGGAACCGGTCAGGAGGTGGGGGAAGGAACGGCCAAAGGCAGAAGGACGGTAAAGGCGGAGCCCTGTCCTATGACGCTTTGGGCCTCGACCGACCCTCCGTGGCTTTCGACGATGTGCTTGACGATGGCCAGGCCCAGGCCCGTGCCGCCCACTTCCCGGGAACGGGCCTTGTCCACCCGATAGAAGCGTTCGAAGATGCGGGGGAGATGTTCTTTGGGGATACCGATCCCGGTATCCTCCACTCTGATTTCCAGGAAGTCGGAATGGCCTTCGTCGTTTTGCCTTCCTGATGGGTCGGAGGCATCTTTTCCCTGAACGCTGAACTCGGGACGCTGAACGATCCCGGCTTTAAACCGAACCGTGCCTCCTTCCGGTGTGTATTTTACGGCGTTGTCCAGAAGGTTGAAGACGGCCTGAACGATCCGGTCCCTTTCCCAAAAGGCTTTGGTCTCCGGGGGGACAGTTCCCCAATCTTCCTGATAGGTGATCCCTTTTTGTCGGGCCGCATCCTTAATCATCTGCCCGGCGGCGGCAAGGACCTCTATTACGGATACATGCTCCCTCCGTTCCAAGTCCGTTTCCCGGCCGTCCAAACGGGCCAACTCCAAAAGATCGACGATTATAGAATTCATCTGGCGTACATTCTTTTGGATGATGGACAAAAAGCGCCGGATTTCCGGGGGGGTGTCCGGGGCGATGGACTGCAGGGTTTCCACATAACCGCTGATGGAAGTCAAAGGGGTCCTGAGTTCATGGGAGGCGTTGGCCACGAAATCCTGACGGACCTTCAACAAGTGCTGCAACTCCGTGGTTTCATGAAAGAGGGCCACGGCCCGACGGTTCCTGCGGGGAGGGGTCAAAGGTACGATTTGGACTTCAAAGTAACGGGGGGAGGTGCGGCCATAGACCAAATTAACCTTCCGGAACGATTCCCCTTTCAGGATGGCTTCAACCGCGTCCTGCAGTTCGCTGTTCATAAAAATCTCTTGCACCGTTTTGCGCTTCCAGGAAGCCGTCCCCCCTAGGACCTGTTTTAAGAAGGGATTAACCAGGATGGCCCGTCCTTTTTCGTCGGTGACCAAGACCCCTTCCCCCATGGCCGAAAGCATGGCGTTGAGTTGCGTCGTTTCCAGATCCAAAAGTTCGATCTTTTCGTCCAATTCCCGTCCCATCTTTTCCAGGGAGGCGGAAAGCTCCGGTAATTCCTTTCGGGGTAAAAGGTGATAAGGCTGCTTAAGATTTCCCTCGGACATCTGCCGCATCATCGCGCTGATTTCCCTCAAGGGCCGGTTGACCGTCCAGGTCAGGACAAAACCGAAAAACAAGGCCAGGAAGAAGGACAGAGAGGCGCCGAGGAAAAGATTTTTTCGAAGGGCGGTAATCGTGTCCTCCACTTGGCGCAGGGGCACGGCCAGACGCAAGTAACCGACCAACCGCCCTTCGTCCATTAAAGGGACGGCGCCGTACAGGGCCTTGTCCTGTAGGGTGGTGCTGAAACGGACGCTTTGGCCGTATCCATTGGTCTTGGCCTCGATGATTTCGGGACGGTCGGCGTGATTTTCCAATTGTTCTATGGCTTCGAAAGCCACATGGGAATCACCCAGGACCTTTCCGTCCGGGGCGATGACGGTGGCCCTTTTTTGTGTGTCCCTTCCAATCCGCAAGACCAAAGGCTGGATCGTTTTTTTGTCCTCTTTCGCCCCGCCGATATCGCGACCGATCAGATTGGCCGCCAGGGTCAGTTCCTGCCTCAACTCCTGTTGTTTTTGGTGCATCAATAATGCCTGGAGGTGGGAGCCCAACCATAAAGCCGAGGGGACCACGGCGGCCAGAATGACCAGGAGAAAGGCCGAAAAAATCTTCAGATACCAGCGGCGGCTCATCGGATCAGCCCCGAAAGCGGTAACCCACACCCCGGACCGTCTCGATCAGGTCTTGCTGCTTTCCCAGTTTGATGCGGATGCGGCGGATGTGGGTGTCTATGGTCCTCGAATAGCCTTCAAAGGAATAGCCCCAGACCTTGTCCAGCAGGATTTCGCGGGTTTGGACCCGGCCGCGGGAGCGCATCAAATGGGCCAGGAGCTTGAATTCCGTGGCCGTCAGGTCCAGGGGCTTGCCTTCCAGGGTGACGGTGTAAGCTTCGGGGTCGAGGACAAGGGATTCGGCCTTAAGGACCGGGGAGGTTTCCTTCTTTTCCCGTCGGTCCAGGACCTTCTGAATCCGCAGGATCAACTCCCGGATGCTGAAGGGCTTGACCACATAATCGTCGGCCCCCAGCTCCAGGCCGACCACCCGGTCCATTTCCTCCCCCTTGGCCGTGACCATGATAATCGGGAGGTGTTGGAGGGTCGGATCCCTTCTGATTCTGCGGCAGACTTCCAGCCCGTCCATCTCCGGGAGAAGGAGGTCCAGGATGATCAGATCCGGGGTCTGCTTTCTGGCCAAGAGCAGGCCCTCTTCCCCGTTTTCCGCTCGGAAGGTCTGATAGCCCGCCTTTTCCAGATTGAAATGAAGCAGCTCCTGAATGTCCGGGTCGTCTTCGACGATGAGGATTTTAGGTTTGGTCATAGGGTATGATTGTAAAGAAAAAGGGTCCCTTTGTCCATAGGTGCAATGCTTATCTCGGCCCCGGTCCATCGGTGACGGCGGTCGGGAAAAACGGGGGAAAGGCTACTGGTTACCGAACTATCGGTCAAGATATTGAAATTTTGGTAATATTTTTACCCGGTTTATGTTACGATCAGGTTACCGGAGCATGAAAATGGCATGATTTGTAAAAAAAATGGATTATCTCCAAAAAGTGGGCAAAAAAATTTTTATTCTGACATAATGTTGTCAGTCCAGGGAGTTAAAGTATAAACCCGAGCACGAAGGGACCCAAAGATGTCCTATAAATTCGATTCCTTATTGCTGATCTTGAATAAACTGGACCGGGGGGAGCTTTTGACGGCTGCCACTTTGGCCAGGGAACTTAAGGTGAGCGAAAGGACGGTCTTTCGTTATTTGAAGACCCTGGAGGCGGCCGGTTTTCCCTTGTATTTCGATCGGGAAAAAGGAGGATATGCGTTTATGGAAGGGTATAGTCTGAAAAAGCCTGGACTTTCCGCAGAAGAGGCTTTGGCCCTGGGGATCTCCCGTAAGGTTATGGCCGGGATGGGGGAGACCTGGGAAGGGAGTATAAAGAAAATTGAAGAAAAACTGACGGTCCGTCATGGCGAACTGCCCCGGCATATCGTCCTTTCCGGGGCCCCTTTAAGCCGGGAAACGGCCGATCATCTCGCCCGGCTTCACGAAGCCATTACCGAGTTCCGGCGGATTCGGATTAGCTACCGGGCCCTGCACTCCGATAAAAAGACCCGCCGCAAGGTGGATCCTTATTATCTGTTTTTTGAGGAAGGCTTTTGGTACTTCCGCGGCTTTTGTCATTTGCGCCAAGGGGTAAGGACCTTTGCCTTGGACCGGATTACGGCCTTGACCCTATTGCCCGAGCATTTCCTGCCCCGGGGGATAGCCCCGGAAGAGGAGCTGGCCGGGGCCTTCGGGACCGTGGTGGACGGCCCGCCGACGGAGGTGGTCCTCCGTTTCGATCCGGCCCTTCGCCCTTACCTCCAACGAAAAAGGTGGCACGCCAGTCAAAGGGAGCGCCTGCTCCGTGACGGCCGTTTGGAACTCCGCTTTACCGTCAACGGACTGGAGGGGATCCGGCCGTGGATCCTCCGCTGGTTGCCGGGGGTGGAGGTGGTGGGGCCCAAACCGCTGCGCGAGCAAATCCGACGGGACCTGAAGGCCGGTTTGAAAAAATACGAAGGGTAGGGGCCCCCCCGTTTTTCTATTCCCTCGGTTCGGTTTTTAGCGGCCTGGACGGCTGGGGGCGAAAAGGCCGATGGGCCGATGAAAGAGAAAGGTCCTGAAAAAGTTGACTTCCCTTTGGAATATGTTTTATAAAAAAGTAAATCCGACCCGGGGCTTGTATCCGGCCGAAAGAGAATTCCCTTTTCGAATTTGGCAGTTGGTGGCCCCTTTCCACCAAGACGCTTTTAACCCCCTTCCTTACAGTCTTTAAAGAGAGTATAAATGGACAAAAACCGGTAGTATTCAGTTCCGTGGGATGACAAGGTTGCAATTCTTTCTTTCCATGCTGGATTTGGTTTATCCTCCACCGTAAAAAAAGAAAGGAGCAGCCCTTAATGCTTTACGGCCGGTATCTATTTCAACTGGTTTTTAATTCCTTAACCCTCCTCCCCCCTTTTAAGGGTTCCACTTTTCGAGGCGTTTTCGGTATAGCCCTTAAAAAGGTCATTTGCCCACTAAAAAAACAAGATTGCACCCTTTGTCTCCTCCGTGGTCGCTGTATCTATTTAGAAATATTTGAAAAACCTCCAGCAACCGACAAGCCGGGAATCCCTTCGCCCCCCCATCCTTTCATTTTGGAGCCGCCCCTTTCTGATCAAACCGAATACCAACCCGGCGAAGAATGTGCTTTAAACCTCATTCTTTTGGGAAAGGCCAACGAGTATTTACCTTATTTTGTCTATGCCGTGGAACAAATGGGCCGTCAGGGGATCGGGAAAAAAATGGCGGGCAAACGTTCAACCTTTCGGCTCAAGGAGATTAGAAACGGCGATCGTCTCGTTTACGATTCCGCTAAAGGTGATTTTTATCGTCCGGAACCCCAGCAGTTGGCATTGGAGAATTTTGAACAGGAAATCGTGGGCCAAAGGTGGGAAAGGCTCTCCCTGCGCCTGTTGACCCCTCTTAGGCTCAAATTTGAAAACCGACTCCAGGCCGAGTTGCCTTTTCATGTCTTGATCCGAGCCGCCTTACGGCGCATCGCCCAATTGAATCAACACTTTGGCGACGGAGAACCTAAGCTGGATTACACCGGACTGGTGGCCCGGGCCGAGAAGGTAAACATAGAAAGGACCGATCTTCGTTGGTTCGATTGGAAGCGGTATTCCAACCGACAGGAGCAATCCATGCTCATGGGCGGTATGATCGGAGAGATTACCTATCGAGGGGATTTGACGGAATTTTTACCTCTCCTGCGGTATTGCGAAAAGGTCCATTTGGGAAAGGCCACGACCTTCGGCTTGGGTCAAATTCAGGTATGCCTATGAAAAACATCCTGTTGGCCGTTTGCGGCCTGAGTCCCCAGGTGATCACCGAAACCTTGTTTGCCTTACATCAGACGAGCCGGACGGTGGATGCCATTCATATCATCACTACCCAACTGGGGAAGGAAAGGATCTTGACTACTCTCTTAGAGCCGGGGTCGGGAAAGTATTTTCAATACCTTCATGAATATGAGCGAGAGATCCGTTCCATAGACTTTGGCCCTCCCACCATCCATACCCTTTGCGACGACCGCGGACGGGAAATCCCGGACATCCGCGATGAAGCGGACAATGAACGGCTGTTGAACCTTTGTCTGGATCTTACTTTCCGTTTTACCAAAGATCCGGATACGGCCGTGTTTTTTTCGGTGGCTGGTGGACGGAAGACCATGAGTTCTTGCTTGGCCTTGGCCGCTCAGATGTATGGCCGGTCCCAAGACCGTCTCTTCCATGTCCTGGTTTCTCCTGAATTTGAAAACCATCCGGATTTTTTCTTTCCCCCCAAGGTTTCTCGCCTCCTCGAGTTAAGGGACGAAAAAGGAAATCCCTACCTTAAGGAGACACGCTACGCCGAGGTCACCCTGGTCCATCTCCCCTTCGTTTCCATTCGGGAAAGATTGGGTGAAAAGTATCTGAAAAAACCTTTCGATCCGGCCACCTTGATGATGTCTCTGGTCCGGGAAGATCAGGTGCGATTGGTAGTCCATTTAGTACAAAAGAAGGTAATTTTCAGGGGCCTTGAACTGGATATGATGCCGGCCCGCTTGGCCTTATATGCCTTTTTTGTCCTTTTGAAAAAAGAGTGTATCCGGGAGAATCCCGGGTGCCTACGCTGCACCGACTGTTACTTGGGGCTGGACGAGATCCTTACTCATCATCAGAAAAGAATAGCGGACCTATACCGTAAACTGGCCGGGAGCCGACCTTTGGAGGAAATGAGTGATTCAGGGATTCTCAAATTGGATGCCGATAATTTCAACATGTATAAAAGCCGAATCCGACAGGATCTCCTAAGAGGTTTCGGTCTCTATGCTTTGAAGGACATTGACATTGCTTCCGTTGGAAAGCGGCCCAACACCCGCTATGGAATCCCCTTGGACAAGGAGAAGATCGAATGGGTTTATTAACCCTGGATAGACCGACGCACCCCCTCATGGGGAGATAAAGAAGGATGGCAACATTGCCGAAGGTGACAAATTCGGAAAATTTGCTTAATCATTACTTTAAAAGGTCTTTTAGGAGTAACCTATGGCTTATCGAGATATCCTTATTTGTACTGTAGGAACCAGTTTGAAAGGGAACCTGGATTGGATAGAAGATGAGGATGTTCGCTTGTTGTTGGAAGAAAAGAATGTCCAGGGCCTTACGGTAAAGTTACTTGCTTATCCCTCCGAGGACAGAAAATTGGGGGCGGAAATCAACTCTATCGCCAGGATTGTTGCCCAGGGAAAGATTCAAAATCGAAAAAAACTTTTTCTTTTGGTTTCCGATACAAAGGACGGGGACTTTTTGGGGCAAGTCCTTAAACAATATTTTGAGAATTCCAAGAATCCCCTTTGTTTTGAATGGGTGGAGAAGCGGGTGATTAATGGGTTAACCGATGAAGAACCCCAAAGGTTTCGTTCGGAAGGCTTACGGAATCTGGTTCGGGAGATCAGCCAAATTGTTCGAATGAATGGATCGGATCGAATCGTTATTAACGCTACGGGGGGCTACAAGGCCCAAATTTCTTTTGCCGGAATGATCGGACAGGCCTTGATGATCCCCGTATGTTACCTTTTCGAACGATTCCGCGAAGTCATCGAGCTGCCTCCCCAACCGGTTTCTTTGGATCTTTCTTTCTGGTTGGAGAACGTGGAGTTATTTTATGAGTTGGAGAAGGATAGCCTGTCACATGCCCTACCTATAAAGGATCAACGGCTGGAGACATTAGTGGAAGAAATTCAGGTAGATGACCAAAAAATGATCGGTCTTTCCCCTACCGGACAATTATTTCACGAAACTTTTCGATACCGGTTTTCGACCCAAAAGAATACTCTTTTACCCCCGCCTTCCGATAAGCCATGGGAGAAGAAGAAAATTGTCTATGAAGACCAGAACAAAGGGAGGCACGCCGGGCTGGAAGAGTATCTACATCAATTAATCAAAATCCCTTATATCGAAAGGATCTATACCCATTATTTTAATCCACGCCTTCCTTCGGCTAACTACTTCCGAAAATCTACTCGAGGTATAGACCATGTCGAAGGTTGCTTCAGTCATAACGGCGCCACGACCAAGTTTGACTTGATTACTACGGCTAAAACCGAGGCTGAGCGCGATGCGGTTCTGGCGGATTTGTGGGGGAAAATGAAACGGTAAACGCCATTCAGGTTTTAATAACAAATGGAGGGTAATTGTTATGGAGAGGATTCCAAAAAAATACCCAATCCGATTTATTACCCCGGCTTTTTTAGGGGATGCGAACCAAAACGGGGTTTGGCGGACACCGCCTTTCAAGGCCTTGATCCGTCAATGGTGGAGAGTGGTAAAGGCAGGCGGAAAACCCATTGATCCGAAGGAGTTACTCGACCAAGAAGGTGCCTTGTTCGGCCAGGCCTTGGATGATCAGAAAAACAATATCAGCCAAGTTCGGATAAAGTTGGACTTGTGCAAGGGCACATGTGAGGCGGAAAGGTGGAAAAAGTATCAATTTAGTAATTTAACCCACCCTGAGGTGAATAGTGTAAGGCCCAAATCGGATCTTTATCTGGGCTATGGTCCGGTATTGCCCGGAGGAAAGATTAAGGGGAAAACCTTTATTCCGCAGAATGAAATACGGGATCTGGTGGTTTCGATACCAAAAAAAGAAGAGCAAACCTTTAACGAGGTCTTTAAGCTGATTCACCTTTTTGGGACTGTTGGAGGAAGAAGCCGTAATGGTTGGGGATCCCTCGCGTTGGAGAATGTTGTGTTCTCTAAGGAAGAGATCCTTGAAATATTTACTCCAGAAAATCGTAAGGCCCGGGATTGGTTGCGAGACTCGGCCGTCAACTGGGAAACGGCCCTGGAGATGGATTGGTGTTATGCCTTGGGTTGGGATGGGATGGAAGAACAAAAAAACCTATTACTTTGGCGAACCAGAAATTACAACTCTTGGGAAAAAGTAATGGACAAGTTGGGGAAAGTTAAAATCATGTTTAGAACCCAATTTATATTTGACCCCAATAATACCAATAATGCACTAGAAAAACGCCATATCCTGGCCTATCCGGTAACCAAACACCCTTACATTAATTGGGGTAATCAAGGCCGATCGGCCAATCAAATCTGTTTTAAAGTCCATGCAATTCCAGAGGGATATATCGGTTTGGTTTATCATCTTCCCCATGGCTTACCTCAACCTCTGCGAGATAAATTGACACCTAACGATAAAAATCAAATTAAAAATTTAGAAAGGGAAGTCTGGAGCGATGTTCATAATAAATTGAATCAGGAACTAACTCGTTTACCATAAGGAGACGCTATGAAAGACGAACTTTTATGGAAGGTCAAGACCTTGGCATTTTTACATGATCCCGCGGAAAAGGCCTTGGTCCTTTTGCGCGGGAAATCCCACGAAACCGGGACCGTTGCCTCCCTAAAGCGCCTTTTATTCGAGGTTCATCATGCGTCAGAGGAAGAAAAGGCTTTTATTGATCATTGCATCAAAAAGGCCGACCACTGGGCCTCTGCCGCAGATCGTCCTTCTTTACCGATGAATGTCGGAGGGTCGGTCAACTTTGCCAAAGACCCTCAAATTATACATCCTTTGTCCGGACAAAATTATTCTTTAAGCCAACTGGATACGGTCATCAGCCCAGAGGCCATTGAGGCCGCTAGTTTCGATCATTTTCAACAACTTATTGTTAAAAATCCAGAAGGAAAGATTGACTGGAAAAAGACCTTTCTGACTTTCTGGCGCTTCGGCCCATCCCAATTGACTCCTGACCTCGGAACGTTATGGAATATTTTGCCGGCAGATACCAGAAGTCCTGACCACACGATTTGGGAACATTTAAAGCTTACTTCCGCTTTCGCCGGGACTTTTGCCGCTGATGATAAAGAAGGACCGGCTTTGATGCTTATGAGTATCGGTCCGGTTCAAGGATTTATTGCCCAGGCTCGGAGTATTTCCGACCTTTGGGCCGGATCCCATTTGCTCTCGCAAATAACTTGGGAGGCCTTGGAGTATATTTGTGATAACTTCGGCCCGGATTCGGTTTTGTTTCCAGATCTGACTAAAGTGCCAATAGCGGACCTTTGGTTGTATAAATCTCTGGGGGCGGATCATTGGAAAGAAGAAGATAGTGATTGGATGAAAATAAAAACCGACGACAACCCCTTATTTTCGGCTGCTCTCCCCAACCGTTTCGTCACCATATTGCCTACAGCCGAAGCAAAAAATGTGGCCCAAGAAATAACAGAAAAGGTTCGTCTTTGGGTGAAAACACAAGCTTTAAAGGGATGGTTGGAAATTGTTGAGAAAGCCCGGGGAAAAGAGCATGCCGAATTCCTGAAAAAAGTATTTACCGAAAAACTCCCCAAAAAAGATTTCTGGGAGCGCTTATACGAAGACTCAAAGCCTTCAGAAAACGGATATGCTTTAAACCAAATCGCCAGGCAATTCCGGAACTTCCCTGAAGTGCATTGGGCGCTAATCCCCTGGCGCTTAGCCGGAAATGAAATGCTCGAGGACAATCGCCTTAAAGAAATCTTAAAGGCATTAGGTGCCTCGGACCAGTATTTGGATAGTCAACTGGATAGCTTGATTCGGAACGAGATTACCATAGAGGGATACCCTTTTTATACCCCCAATCCTGGGGTTGCCTATCCTGGGTTATATGAGGCCTTAGAGCGGTTGCATGGATCGGCCAAAAGCGTCCGGCCTTTCCATGGAAAATCGGAAAAAGGATTCCGTTGTACCCTGTGTGGCGAAAGGGAATGGCTCACCGAGGAGGAAATGTTGCTCATCCTTCCGCCTGGGGAAAGAAAAAAGGAATCCCTTTGGGCTATTTTAGCTGAAAAGGCGCCTGCCTTGGCCAAAGAAGGGGAGCATCTATGTGGACTTTGTGCCCTAAAACGGACCTGGCCTCGTCTCTTTGTCCAAAATCTCGAGGAAACCATTCCTGATCTTGGACGTGTAGATCGTTTTGTCCTATCCACCCACGCCATGGCCTTGGCCTCATCTCTTTGGAATTGGCTGGATGAACAAAAGAAACCCAAATTAAAACCAGAGGATTTAGTCAAAAATAAAAAAGCTGAAGGAGAATTGAAAATTAATATTTCCGAAAGAAACTGGATTAAAGGCGTGGCTTTGCCTCGAAGCCTTTATGAAAGACTACAAAAAGAAAAGGAAGAAGACATAGCTTTTATTAAAAAATTGCCGGCATTATTGGATGATACAACGGAAGAGACAGAAAAAAATAAATTGTCTGAATCCCTGGAAAAATATTTGGGGGTTAAGCCAGAGACCTATTATGCCTTGATAAAAATGGACGGAGATAAAATGGGGGCCTGGCTGGCCGGTGAGGAAGGGCGGATGCCTATGAAAATGCGTTTTCATCGGAGAACCCTGGAGGCCTTAGGTGGGACGGAAAAACTTCATGCTTATCTGGAAGCGCCCCGACCGGCATCCCCTACGCGTCATCAGGTAATCTCCACGGCATTGAACGCCTTTTCTCTAAACCTGGCCCGGGTAGTGGTAGAAGACCTTTTTATGGGTAAATTGATTTATGCCGGGGGGGATGACTTGCTGGCCATGGTAGCTATTCAAGATCTTCCCGGGTTGATGTGGGTCCTCCGATGTGCCTTTTCCGGGACTATACCGGCTGATATGACTCAAGAACATTTTTGGAGTCGGGTGAAAAGAAAAGGGAAAAAAGATTACCAATTACAGATAAAGAATGGTTTCGCCCGATTGAACAAACAACTCTTTCGTCTGATGGGAGAAAAGGCCACGGCCTCCATGGGTGTTGTTATCACCCATCATCAATCCCCGCTGACTCGGGTGCTGGATGATTTAAATCGGGCTGAGCAGATGGGAAAAGGATCCGCCCGGGATGGCTTTTGCATCACACTGGATAAACGTGCCGGTGGAACGATCCATTTTTATGGCCAATGGAAGTTAGACAAAGGTTTTGAAAACTCTGATTTGGGTCTATTGTTGGAAATGCGTGATTTAATAGCAGGCAAAATATCTCGCCGCGCTGCCTATATCATTGCTGACATCTTAAGGGATATACCCCCTCAGGCAGAAACCATTACCGCTGTTTTAAACTATCAATTTAAACGACAGTCGGTTGACAAAGATATTGAATTAGACAATTTGCCACAGCGATTAGCTGTTAAGGCCATTGAAAAAAAAACAGGAAAATCCTTCTCAAGAATGGCCTGCCCCCAATTTGTGGTTAAGAAATTTAATCTTAGTCGCCGAATTTCTGGCCCGGGAAGGCCGGATAGAATTAGAAGAATGAGAGAAGGAAAAAGCTGCTTTAAATTCATACCGTTCAATAAAGCACCCTATTAAATTTAGTTAGGAGTCACGGAGGAAAAATATGAAAACAACCTGGCTGCACATTGACCCCATAGACATTTTCATTCCGAGAGGTAATAGGCTCTTTGGGGGTGGAGTGCATGGAAAAGTGGCTATGCCCCCTTGGCCGAGCTTGTTTTCCGGCGCCTTGATTTCCCGGGCTCTGGCCGATGCTGGTCGCTTAGGCGATTTGGATCAACCTGAAAAGGTTGAGATGGTTTTAGAGCAAGTATTGGGTCCAAATTACGGCCTCGCCTGGTTGGGTTTGGAGGCGAAGGGAAAAACGTATCTTCCCTTACCGGCCGATTTAATAGTGGTTTCCGAAACAGGAACAGACAAGAAACGCTTATGTCGTATCCGGCCTGGTCCGACAAATCTTTCCCTTTACGGAATAGCCTCCAGCAACCTTCTGGGCAGGCCACTTGTATTTGAATATCTGTACCGGCAAAAACCCATCAGTGGCTTTTGGATGGAAAGGAAAGGCTGGAAAGATTATTTAGCTGATCTACTACCTGAAACGGATACCCTCATTTCGGATAAAGAACTTTGGCAGGTGGACCCCCGCCTGGGTATCGCCTTGGATCGAGGTTCTCGGACGGTCGCAGAGGGGGATATTTACACCACGGACACCTTGACCCTAAACAAGGGCGTAACATTTTTAGTCGGTTTTAACTCTTCCTCCATACCGACGGAGGGCCTGATCCGACTTGGTGGAGATGGGAGGGGGGCTAAAATCACCCTTGCCGATCCATCGGTTACCAACGAGCTTCAAGAAATGGGCAAGCCCCAAGGAGGATGGTCCGGTTTTCGTATGATCCTGATTACACCGGGTCTTTTCCCTGAGGGATGGATTCCCCCCGGAGTGGATCCCGAAAGCTTTATTTGGAAAATCAATGGGTTGGTAGCGAAATGCGAGGCCGCCCTGGTCAGCAGGCCTGAAGTCATTTCCGGATGGGACCTTGTTCGGGAAAGTCCCAAGCCGGCCTTTAAGATGGTTCCGGCAGGGTCTGTATATTGGTTTAGTGTAGTGGAAGGCGATACGGCTTCATTGGTTTCTGTTTGGGAAAAAGGGTTATGGGAAATAGGCTGCAACCAAGAATACAAGGCACGCCAGCGCGAAGGGTTTGGTCGGGTCTGGTTCGGCGCCTGGAATAACAAGGAGGTATAAATGTTTACAGAAAAAGCCATAATGTTTATGTACGCAGTAACACCTGTGCATATGGGTGCCGGCTCCGCTTTGGGGGTCATTGACAACCCTATCCAAAGGGAAAGACACTCTGAACACCCTTTCTTTGCCGGTTCTGGGATAAAAGGGGCTTTAAGGGATGACGGCGTAGAACCAATGGGTAAGGAAATGGTCATAAAGGTATTCGGTCCGGAGAAAAGCGGGGCCGAACACGCCGGAGCGGCCAGCTTCTCCGATGGGCAGATCGTAGCCTTTCCGGTGCGCTCCCTGAAAGAAGGCTATGTTTACCTGACCAGTCCTTTTGTCCTGGAACGGTTTTTCCGTCTGGCCCGAATCGTTGGCTTAAATATATTTGACTCGCTGTCCCTTCCTCCATTGTCGGATACCCAGGCCTTGGTCCTTAATGACAAATTATTAGCTAATGGCCAATTGGTCCTTGAAAGCTATGCCTTTGAAAAAGCGGCTGATTCTGAAAAGTTAAAGCCTGTCGCCCAATGGCTTGCGCAAAACGCTTTGCCTCAAAACGATTCGGCCCATAAATTTTTTAGTGAAAAATTGGGCAAAGACCTGGTTATGGTCAACGATACCCAGTTTTCCTTTTTCGTCCGCAACAGCACTGTAGTGGAACCCCATGTACGCATTGACGACGAAACGGGGACAGCCGAGGACGGCGGTCTGTTTTTTACAGAGAATTTACCTCCGGAGAGCTTAATGGTCAGCTTGGTCATGGCCAGCATCGAACGCCGAAAAAAGGGAGAAAGCCCAAACGAGCCGACTCCTGCAAAAGAGATTCTCGAAACCATTATGAGAAATTATGAAAATAAAATTATCCAAATCGGTGGTGATGCAACGACCGGACGGGGGCAAGTGGTCCTTCATTTCTTAAGCGGAAAGTAGGAGGTGAACATGAGAACGCTTGATCAGATTCGCGCCAATTATGCCTGGTCTCGAGTCCAAAATCCCAAAAAGGAGTATCGAAATCTGGCCAAGGGGCTCCCGGCCATGATCATGACTAACGGTTTGATGCAAACCCTGGCCTTCTTGCAAGGGAAAGACAAGGAAGAACATAAAAGGCTTTTGGGAGATATCCTCTCTTGGTTAACCGATCCTTCAATAAATCTTTTGCCGCCTGAAGGCCCTGATAGCATAAATTTTAAGAAAGCCATGGAAAAGATGAGCAAGGAAATGGATTCACCCACTTATCAGCGGGCCACTGAAGAGGCTTTGGCTATTCTTCGCTGGATACGCTACCTGGTGGATACCGTGGAATAAGGAGAGTAAAAATGAGCCAGCATCAAAAGTTTATAGAGATACCACGCAGGGCTGTTCCCGGTTACCTTGTAAATATAATAGGATGCCGTTATTCCCCATCGAATAATGAGGCCTGGAAGGACATCCCTCCAGGACATCGTTTTTTACTTTATTTTCATGGAATGGCAGATAAAGTCCCTTATGAAGACACCGGAATGGATAGAGAACAAAGGCAACTATTAAATAAAGCCATAGAAAATGCGGATTGGGAATATTTTAGAAGTTTTAATCCAACTATTACCGATATTTTGAATCCATTACAAAATCGTAAACTCCAAGCCCTTCGGGCCTGCTCTGGTATGGGGAAAACAGGAAAAGATTTGCTTAAGGCTATCAATGAGCGATTAAGGATTAAGGTTTCACAAAATGATTGGCAAGCCGAAGCGGAATTGATCTCCCCCTTAGCCACGGGACTGGGTAATCCTCACGCGGTAGAAAACGGATTTGCCTTTCTAACCCCTTATGGACTGCCCTATATCGCTGGGTCAGGAGTGAAAGGAGTATTTCGAAGGGCGGCTGAGGAATTGGCCCTTTTTCATCAGGTGGACTTAAACGAAAGGGCCGGCCAGCCAGTCTGGACCCTCGCCCATGTCTGGGTCCTTATGGGTTTTGATGAAAATAGCGCATTTTTCTCAAAACCGAAAAAACCAGCCGCTCCCGATTGGTTAGAAGCCTATAAATGCTGGTTAAAAAAATTGAATTCTAAGCCTTGCCCATTACTCGAAGCCTGGATCGCCGAAATTAAATCCCAGTTGCCGGAGAAAGCCCAAAAATGGTCTGCGCCCGAATTATTGAGAGCACTTGTTCAACCAGAAAATGAATCGGTTCGCCGCAGTATCCACTGGCAGGGCTTGTTGTCCTTTGAAGATGCCTGGCCGGATAATACCGCTGAATTGATGGTGGATATTATGAATCCCCACCATAAAGAATATTATGAAGGTAAAACCACCCCTCACGACGCTGAAAATCCTGTGCCAATTTTCTTTTTAGCCTTGGCACCCGGTACTGTGTTTACCTTTCAGTGCCGGGCGTTACCTGGGAGGAGTAACATTAAAAATGAAATTGGTGACTGGAAAACATTACTTGATAAAGCCTTTTGTTATGCTATGAAATGGTTAGGATTTGGAGCAAAGACAGCGGTTGGATATGGCCAATTTAAAGAAAATGATCAGAAAATTTGTCGGCCTGGATCGCCTTCTCCGGCTGAGAACGATTCAAGAGCTCAGCATAACCAAGAAACATGGTTTGATGCCTACGTAACTTATAATTCTGGAGGAGGTGGAAAAATAGAAGCTACAACCTCAACTGGCAAAAAGGCAGATTTAATAGGATTAGATAATATTAAAAAGGCCATATCCGAATCATTACATAACAAGCTTTTGGTAAACAAAAAACCCATAAAAAATGCTGTAGTCATTGTAAAGAAAGTTGGAAATCGATACGAAATTGTCAAAGTAGAGGAAAAAACGAATTAAAATGCCTGATCTTTATTTAATTTTTAATCATTCTATTACAGAAAATCAAAAAAAAGATGCCCTAAACAATTTGAAGGTCGAACGGATAGAAACGCTTCCTACCTTTTTGCAGGATATTTGGAGCCAAGTTCCGCCAGATTTAACCTCTTTATCGGCCTATCTGGAACCAATCCGTAACTGGTTGAGAGAAAAGGCCGTTATAGGAGATTATGTCCTCATCCAGGGCGATTTCGGGGCCTGTTACCTTTTGGTCCGGTTTGCCCTGGACCGGGGATTAATACCCGTTTATTCCACTACGGATCGTATCGCAAAGGAAGAAATTCAGCCCGATGGAACTGTCAAACTGATCCATCATTTTCAACACCGTATTTTTCGAAAATATGGAGTGTAAACTATGAAAACCTGCCTGGTATCATTGGTAAGTGATCAAACGATCCCCAATATCCTTGTAGCATTACATTTTAGGCCTGATTTTTTATTGTTTTTTTCAACTAAAAAAATGGAAGAAAAAGTAAAAACAAAGGCAATCCTTGATACCTTATTGATGCGCGGGTTGGATTACACTTCAAACTATCATGTTTTTCAAGTGAATGAAAATTCATTATTGGACTTACAGCAACAATTTATAGATTGGACTGCTAAAACGGGAGATGCTTATAATTATATAGTCAATCTAACCTGTGGAAATAAACTGATGTCATTATCTGCTTATGACTTGTTTAAAGAGTATGAAGCAACAATGGTTTATGTACCTATCCCTCGAAATGAATTTCTCATCCCTTTTCCCAAACACCGCCCAAAAGAGCCTACATTACTGAAGGAACGATTATCAGTAGAAGAGTATTTAACGGCTTATGGTTTTTCTATTAACAATAAATCAAAAACAATTAAAAATTTTCAAAAGGCTAAGGAACGCCGTAAAATCACGGAATTCATAATAAACCGTTATGAGGTTTTGCAAGAACTATTTTACACATTCATTCAAGACCTTAGAGAGTTAATAAAAAAATTCCCTAAAAATGGATATGCGTATTCATTAGGTAAGACACTTAAAAATGATTCCGAAAGAGAAATGTTAAAATTGTTTGGATTTGGTTATGAAAATGGGAAATTTATAAAAAACCTTGATAAATCAGAATGTAGGTTCCTCTGCGGCGGTTGGTTAGAAGAATATGTCTACATAGCTGTAGAAGAAGCTTTGGGTATAAAAGGAAATGTTATGATAGGGGTCGAAGCGATAGATAGAAAAGGAAATAAAAACGAATTCGATGTAATCTTTACCTATGAAAATAGCTTGAATTTGATCGAATGCAAATCCTTAGACCCGGATGAAGGATCAGAATTTAAAGTGGGTATAATTGATTTTTATTATAAATTAGGCGCACTTAGAAGGAATTTTGGATTAACTCCCAATGCTTATTTAGCTACGACCTCAAAAGAAGTCTATGACCAAACAGGCAATATAAAACCTCATTTAATCGAAAGAGGTAAGCAGTTCAATATCACCCTTGTTCCCTATGATAAATTGAAAAATATCAAGGAGTTCCTATCCAAAACCTGAAAATATAGGGGCTATGTTATATGGGTTTCTCTGGTAACAATAATATCGAAACCTTGCTTGCCCAAATCCGCCTTAATCCCCTTGACCCTGCCCTTTACCTCTCTTTAGCCCAATATTATTACGACGAAGGGGAGGAAGAAAAGGCGCGTTCCATCGTCATTCGTCGCCGAGAGATGGCCACCACAAACGCCATGATCCATAGGGGCTGGGGAGAACTTTGTGAAGATTTAGGATTGGCCCGGCAGGCCCTCGAATCTTATCAAAAAGCTTTACGCTTTAACCCAAATGATGAAAAAACCCTCCTGCGATTAGCCGAACTTTTAGCTGATGTAGGTCGTTATGAGGATTCGATTCATTATTTAAAAAAATTGCTTAAGCGATATCCTGAAAATGAACCAGCTAAAAATATGATGGCAGAGAACTATCGCCTGCTGGGTTTAAAAGGGCAAGCGGAAGCGCTATCCTCTTTTACCTCCAAAGAAAATGAAAATACAATTGTACGTCAATTTCCAATATCCATATCTAATGAAGATATCCAAAATGTGATACGCCTTTTTGACGGTCGTGAAAGAGGTTATGGATTACAAAAGATTGATGCTCGATCGGGAGAATTGTTCTACCAAATAATAGATTTACCATTGCCTCCTGAAGTTATTCGCGCTCATCTGCGAGGTGAAGTCACCTTGGGTTTTTTCCCTTTACGGGAAGACAAGACTATCAAGGTTAGTGGTATTTCTGTTTGGATACCTTTTCGGGTAATGGCCGCCAATATCAAGAACCATGGACATCTAATGTTTTTAATGGAAAAAGGCAGGAGTTATATGCTGAGAATGAATAGTATGCTTAAGTCTTACGGAATTTCTTCTTATTTGGAAGATACCGGTTCCTATCAATTACGACTATGGCTCTTCTTCGACCGATTTATTCATTTTCTAAAGGTCAAATCGCTTATTCAAGATTTGATGAAATACCAACCCTTGTCCATAGAAGAAAGCCTTATGGTCGAACCCATTATGCCCACCGTTCCGCAAGGTGTGAGCTGGGTTGAACAAGTTATGATGCTTCCCTTGGGGGTGCATCAGGGCACAGGGAAACGATCCCTTTTCCTTGATAAAGAAGGAGCTATCTATCCAAACCAAGTAAAATTCCTTGAGCGGATCAGGGAGGTTAATATTTCATACATTCAACAGGCCGTAAAGAACTTAAATAGTAAAAAAACTTATCAGAACCCTAAATCCAAATTTCCATCAGGGCAAGGGCCGTTTCAAACCCTATGGGAAAACTGCCTAATCATTCGTAAGATTGGGGAAAAATCCTTGGCCGGCCGAGACCTTTTGCCTGAAGAGAAGGTTGTACTTTTTTACACAATTGGGCTATTAGATCAGGGGGAGGAATGGCTGCATTACCTATTGGAACCAGGCCCACGTTACCATGCCGAGAAAGTCAGCCGCCAGGCCCGCCGCTTGGCCCCTAATCCGATTAGTTGTATAAAAATCCGAGATTGGTTGCCGGAACTAACTTCATCGGTCGCCTGTAATTGTTCCTTTGATCTGAGAGGGGGAAAATACCCTTCCCCTCTCCTGCATGTCAATCCACATAGTGTTCCTTCTACTACGGATATTGATCAAATTGAAAAACTTCCTTTAAAGGAGATCGCTCTTAGGTACCTCCGTCTCCGCAACGAGCTGGAAGAATTGGAACAGATACGCCAACGAACGGAGGATATCCTGGAAAGGCACTTTGCAAAAAAACAAATTAATAGGCTGAAAATACAGGAAAAAGTCCTTTCTCGACGAGAATACGAAGGACAGATAACCTGGGAGATAGGATTTGAATAATGGCCGTAGCTTATGTAATAGAACAAAATACAACTGTCAACAGGGAAGGAGAAAGGCTTCTAATAAGAAAAGAAGGAGAGGTCCTTCATGCCCTACATATTTTCAAAATAGAGCAATTGGTTCTTTTTGGGAATGTTTTCATCACCCCGGCGGCATTAGCCTATCTTTTAGAAAAAGGGATTGATACGGTTTTTCTAAGTAAAAACGGACGGTATCGGGGACGATTGCAACCTGCCCTAAGTAAAAACATTACTTTACGCTGTGAGCAGTTTAAAAAATTGATGGACCCTGATTTTTGCCTGAAAACGGCTCGTGAAATTGTTAATGGAAAACTGGCTAATTTGCGAACCGTTCTTTTGAGGTTGAATCGAACACGACCGGGATTAAATTTAGAAGATGAGATCTTGGGGCTCAAAAAATTGCAAAGAAGTCTTTCCGATTCTGATAATTTGGAAAGCGTAAGAGGATATGAGGGGCGAGGGGCGGTTTTATATTTCAAAGGATTGGCTGGAGGAATTATTGATAAACGGCTTCATTTTAGTAAAAGGGTTCGGCGCCCCCCCACCGATCCGGTCAATGCTCTCTTAAGTCTTGGATATACCTTGCTTTTTAACACTGTGATGGCGGCCGTCAGCATGATCGGCTTTGATCCATACCTCGGTTGCTTGCATGCGGTTGATTATGGACGACCTTCCTTAGCCCTCGATCTTATAGAAGAATGGCGACCCATAATCATTGATACATTGGTGCTTAGTGTCTTTAATTTAAGGGTGTTAACGGTGGAGGATTTTACTGTCGGAAAAGACATAGAGGATCTGGAAGATAATACTACCTCCGATCCATTAGAAGAAATGGAAAGTGAACCCCAACAAACGTCACCGTTAAATCCAAATGAGCTGCCGGTTAAATTGACTGATGCCGGCTTTCGTAAATTCATTACCCAATTTGAGCGGAAAATGGCCGAAAAAATCATTCATCCCTTAAATGGACAACAGTTGAGTTACCGGGATTGTATTCGGGAACAGGTCAGGTACTTTGCCCGTTATATCAGGGGGGAGGAAGAGAACTATCAACCCTTATTATTGAAATAAAGGCTATGTATATCCTCGTTTCTTACGATATTGTTGAAAATAAAACCCGCACCAAGGTCATGAATCATTTAAAAAATTTTGGAACACGGATTCAGCTCAGCGTTTTTGAGTGTGATTTGAACGACAATTTATATCAAAAAATGAAGCAAGGTGTGAATGCTTTAATTGACCCAAGAAAAGATAGGGTTCGGTATTATCGCCTTTGTAAGGGATGCATAGACCGGGTGGTTATTTCAGGGTGGGGAGAGATCAAAGAAGATGAAGGGTTTGAATTGATATGACCAGAGGACCACAGCATATAATTGCCAGTTATGATATACGAGACCCAAAGCGGCTGGCTAAGGTAGCTAAAATAATGAAAGATTATGGCGAACGGGTGCTTAAAAGTGTATTTGAATGCAACCTCAATGATGAACAATTTAGGAGTATACACAAAAGGGTAGAAGCGATTATTGATCACATGGAAGATAGCGTAAGATATTATTTTGTTTGTGAAAAGTGTGTCGGTAATGTTGAAATTTCCGGGTTGGGTAATGGATTTGCGGAAGATGAAGAGTTGATCATCACCTGAATCCGCAGACCCGCATTGATTTCCGTTATATTTGTAACCTATTGTAATAACAAGAAAATTATGGGGGGATTTAAGAAGGTTGGCGGAAACCAAAGATTACAAATAATATCGAAAGGTTATAAAACAATGTATTCTTGTGAAGTGAGGACATGGCTTGAGAAAAAAAGTAGGAAAAAGGGGGTATGCGGAAAATTATCTCTATCGGTTTGGGTTTATTGCCAAAAGGTAAGCCGCTGAAGGAACCAATGACCTGATGAAGAAGGGATTGCGACATGGAGGAGGGCATAGATATACCCTCCTCCGAGGACCGAAGGAACCAATGACCTGATGAAGAAGGGATTGCGACACGCCCAGTCATTACCGGTTAGCTGACCGGGCAAAATCGGAAGGAACCAATGACCTGATGAAGAAGGGATTGCGACGCTATCCATACCCGCCGAACTCGGCGCAGCAGAGCGAAGGAACCAATGACCTGATGAAGAAGGGATTGCGACACTCCCGTGCGGGCAGAGTTCGACCATCTGACGCCCGAAGGAACCAATGACCTGATGAAGAAGGGATTGCGACGGGCGGTGATAATTACCGTTGACGGAGCGCCCTTGCGGAAGGAACCAATGACCTGATGAAGAAGGGATTGCGACCCTCCGAGCCATAACGAAAAAAGCCGCTTCAAGGCTCGGAAGGAACCAATGACCTGATGAAGAAGGGATTGCGACGACAGATTTGTCAGCTGAAAGACCAATGTTGGCACGAAGGAACCAATGACCTGATGAAGAAGGGATTGCGACGGTCGGCGAGGAATGTATCCTGCCGACCGAAGGAGAGAAGGAACCAATGACCTGATGAAGAAGGGATTGCGACTTCCAGATCAGCCCTGACCTTATTCCATTCCTCGTGCGAAGGAACCAATGACCTGATGAAGAAGGGATTGCGACCCGCCGCCCGGGCGAGGATGCCCGGCTGGCGGACAGAAGGAACCAATGACCTGATGAAGAAGGGATTGCGACTCGATGCGAGGGGATTCCTCTGTCCCTCCGAGCCACAACGGAAGGAACCAATGACCTGATGAAGAAGGGATTGCGACGGGATGAGTCCCCACCACTTAAGAATGTCCATATATGGCGAAGGAACCAATGACCTGATGAAGAAGGGATTGCGACTCTCCGAGTGTGGGGCCAGACCCGGAGGCCTCTTTCGAGGAAGGAACCAATGACCTGATGAAGAAGGGATTGCGACTCCCTTGGAGGGCCAGTAGTTCCGGTCGGCGAGGGATAGAAGGAACCAATGACCTGATGAAGAAGGGATTGCGACCTTTGGTCATAGATCACCACCCCGCTCATGGAGCGGGTCATGAAGGAACCAATGACCTGATGAAGAAGGGATTGCGACTCGCACTGAGGGTTGTCGGAGACAGCACCTATGGCGTCGAAGGAACCAATGACCTGATGAAGAAGGGATTGCGACTCTGGTGCGTCCGAATATATTATCCGGACGCCGTCCAGGGAAGGAACCAATGACCTGATGAAGAAGGGATTGCGACGCTTCGGCGAGGGCTGTTTTTCCTGCCCCCGGGGGGAAGGAACCAATGACCTGATGAAGAAGGGATTGCGACCCCCGCCGACCGGAGGCGGAGCTCCAGGTTCATGGTCCTGAAGGAACCAATGACCTGATGAAGAAGGGATTGCGACCCGGCCCATGGCCGGTCAAAATAAAAAAGCCGACCATGAAGGAACCAATGACCTGATGAAGAAGGGATTGCGACATTTCGATTCTAATATCTATAGTTTTCATCCATTCTGGAAGGAACCAATGACCTGATGAAGAAGGGATTGCGACGGAGTGCCAGTAGCTCCGGTCGGCGGGGGATATACCCGAAGGAACCAATGACCTGATGAAGAAGGGATTGCGACTGTTGGCCATGCAGTATGATGCCTACATGAGGGAGCAGGGAAGGAACCAATGACCTGATGAAGAAGGGATTGCGACATATTCCGTCCGCTCCTGGACTTTATCAACTTCGTCCAGGGAAGGAACCAATGACCTGATGAAGAAGGGATTGCGACCGGTCTTTTTAACAAGAATGTCCTCTACCAGGTCAAGAAGGAACCAATGACCTGATGAAGAAGGGATTGCGACGCAGAGTTCTCCCATCAGACGTCCAGCCACTAACGATGTGAAGGAACCAATGACCTGATGAAGAAGGGATTGCGACGGCTGACGGACATGGTCGGAGTCTCCGGCCACTGCAGGAAGGAACCAATGACCTGATGAAGAAGGGATTGCGACGAGAATGCCCGGCTGACGGACATGGTCGGAGTCTCCGGGAAGGAACCAATGACCTGATGAAGAAGGGATTGCGACCCACGGCATAGGCCACCTTTCTGGTGACCCTCACCAGAGAAGGAACCAATGACCTGATGAAGAAGGGATTGCGACTCGCTTCGGCGAGGGCTGTTTTTCCCGCCCCCGGGGGGAAGGAACCAATGACCTGATGAAGAAGGGATTGCGACTTGTAGACGGAGCGCCCTTGCGAAGGGCGTCTTCCGAAGGAACCAATGACCTGATGAAGAAGGGATTGCGACCAGACCGTGAGGGAGGCCGGTCTTTTTAACAAGAATGTGAAGGAACCAATGACCTGATGAAGAAGGGATTGCGACGCACCTCAACAGGGCACCCATTGGAGTGGATAACCAAGATGAAGGAACCAATGACCTGATGAAGAAGGGATTGCGACAATAGGATGGCCCGGACCGATCCGTTGGTCCGAGCCAAGAAGGAACCAATGACCTGATGAAGAAGGGATTGCGACACCAAGATGACATTCTCTAACTCCATGGATACCTGTTGGGAAGGAACCAATGACCTGATGAAGAAGGGATTGCGACCCAAGCATATCAGCTATTTCTGGGCCGGTTGCGTCCCGAAGGAACCAATGACCTGATGAAGAAGGGATTGCGACAAGACCAGCAGATTTTGGGTGGCGGCCTGGAGCTGAAGAAGGAACCAATGACCTGATGAAGAAGGGATTGCGACGGGTCGCCACGGACATCTCAGCACCGACCTAAATTCATAGAAGGAACCAATGACCTGATGAAGAAGGGATTGCGACGCAACGTCAACGCCGACAAAAAGCTCTTGGTCATCCGAGAAGGAACCAATGACCTGATGAAGAAGGGATTGCGACACTTGGTTATATCTATGTTGATGGCGTAGATGCCGTGAAGGAACCAATGACCTGATGAAGAAGGGATTGCGACCTATTCCCCTCGGTCATCTCACCCTTCTCAGGGCTCGAGAAGGAACCAATGACCTGATGAAGAAGGGATTGCGACATCATTTTGGCCCTTTCGACCGAGACTGGCTCGATGTAAGAAGGAACCAATGACCTGATGAAGAAGGGATTGCGACTTCCCTTTCCTTTCATTTGTTTGAAAAGAGGGAACTATCGAAGGAACCAATGACCTGATGAAGAAGGGATTGCGACGCATTGCTGGTCATGAAGACCAGCAAGTTAGAAGTGATGAAGGAACCAATGACCTGATGAAGAAGGGATTGCGACGGGATTTTATGACGATTATGGTTGTTCCGTCGAAGGGAAGGAACCAATGACCTGATGAAGAAGGGATTGCGACCTGGTCAATGTAGAGTACTATCCCTCCTACATTCCGAAGGAACCAATGACCTGATGAAGAAGGGATTGCGACCATTCCCCGTCAACTGCATTAACATACCATCCTCCTTGAAGGAACCAATGACCTGATGAAGAAGGGATTGCGACCAGGAGTATTGCCCGGACCGAGCCGTTGGTCCGAGCCAAGACCCCCTGGAAGGAACCAATGACCTGATGAAGAAGGGATTGCGACTCGAGGCCCAATTACAAACTATGGCCTCTCGCCGGTCGAGAAGGAACCAATGACCTGATGAAGAAGGGATTGCGACAAGACCAGCAGGTTGGAGACAACGGCCTGGAGATGGACGAGAAGGAACCAATGACCTGATGAAGAAGGGATTGCGACGAACATGTCTTTATGGCGGACTATTAAGGTTTGTTTGCGAAGGAACCAATGACCTGATGAAGAAGGGATTGCGACCTCCCGCCTCGGCCACGGCATAGGCCGCCTTGCGGGCGGAAGGAACCAATGACCTGATGAAGAAGGGATTGCGACCCACACCCCTCGGTCGTCTCACCCTTCTCAGGGCTCGGAAGGAACCAATGACCTGATGAAGAAGGGATTGCGACCCAGCTCCTGGATGGAGATTTGTCGGCCTCCCTCCTCGGGAAGGAACCAATGACCTGATGAAGAAGGGATTGCGACGGAGGCCCCTCCAGGAGTATTGCCCGGACCGAGCCGTTGGAAGGAACCAATGACCTGATGAAGAAGGGATTGCGACCCCGCCTCCCGGAGGCGAGATTCAATCTCTCTTTTCATGAAGGAACCAATGACCTGATGAAGAAGGGATTGCGACGCTTATAATTTTTGGATAGTTCCCTCTTTACGTTTTTAGAAGGAACCAATGACCTGATGAAGAAGGGATTGCGACAGGATGGCCATATATCCCGTTATGGGCCCTTCCTCAATGAAGGAACCAATGACCTGATGAAGAAGGGATTGCGACGCATTTGCGGCCGCAATTATAGCTGCTATTGGGTCCACGAAGGAACCAATGACCTGATGAAGAAGGGATTGCGACAGATGCTCCAGCTCCTGGAGAGAGATTTGACGGCCTCGAAGGAACCAATGACCTGATGAAGAAGGGATTGCGACGCTTATAATTTTTGGATAGTTCCCTCTTTACGTTTTTAGAAGGAACCAATGACCTGATGAAGAAGGGATTGCGACAGCTGAAAACGAAGACGAATTCACCAGATACATGGAGAAGGAACCAATGACCTGATGAAGAAGGGATTGCGACCATGATCATTCCTCCTTTCATCTTGCCCTAAAGACTGGAAGGAACCAATGACCTGATGAAGAAGGGATTGCGACTCACACTTTTTGTATGCAATGGCGCAGCACGGGCACAAGAAGGAACCAATGACCTGATGAAGAAGGGATTGCGACATGGAGAGCGTTCCTTTCGGCCCTCGAAATTCGATAGTGAAGGAACCAATGACCTGATGAAGAAGGGATTGCGACACCACTGCGTAGGTGTTTGTATATGAGTAGCTTGTGGTGGAAGGAACCAATGACCTGATGAAGAAGGGATTGCGACTTCGCTGGTTTGTGGTAGATGTAGGTGGGGTTTTCTTCGTGAAGGAACCAATGACCTGATGAAGAAGGGATTGCGACAAGACCATCCGCCTATCACTGTCCATTTGGGTTGACCTCGAGAAGGAACCAATGACCTGATGAAGAAGGGATTGCGACAGACCAGGAGTGGAGGAGGGCATAGACATACCCTCCTCGAAGGAACCAATGACCTGATGAAGAAGGGATTGCGACTTGACGCTGCTGGGGGGACCATTTACTGCTTTGGTGATTTGAGAAGGAACCAATGACCTGATGAAGAAGGGATTGCGACTGTTGATGACGCAATATCGATTTTCGAGATTGCCATTTTGAAGGAACCAATGACCTGATGAAGAAGGGATTGCGACCCGGTCAAGATAGAGTACTACTCCGCCTTCATTTCCGAGAAGGAACCAATGACCTGATGAAGAAGGGATTGCGACGCACTCGGCCGGTCTGTAAAAAGTCCAGGAGCAGATACGAAGGAACCAATGACCTGATGAAGAAGGGATTGCGACTTAGGCATAACGCCGGAACTGGAAATGGGGTCAGGTCTTGAAAAAAAAACATCATAAATATAAAATGGGAAGAGAAAAAGATGGAGCTTTTATTGAAGAAAGAAAAACAGATGTTGGCCAAGCGAGAAGGCCTATAAGGGCATGAAAAGAAAAGGGAGAATAAAGAGAACAGGTTATAAGAAACTTCGTTGAGAAAGTGTTTTAAAAAATACCCGTCCTTAAAAAATTAGATCAAAAGCCGGGTGTAAGAAGTTGTGGGAATGAGGATAAGCTATGAGGTCGTAGCAACGGATCGTTTAAAAAGATTGCTGATTATCTTGGAAGGTCAATTTGGATTGGGCAAAAAATAAAAAAATGAAAATGTAAAGCAATATGATATTGCAAGACCTGACCCCATTTACTTATGACCCCATTTACTTAATATAAGTCGGCTGTTTGCGGAAACTACAATAGTATCCCCTCCATCCAGCCCACCTTGACCAGGTCGATCCGGAGCAGGTCGCTGACTCCGAGCTTATACTTTTCTTCCGCGGCAAAGATGTGGGTCGGGGGGGTGTCCAGCGGCTTTTCTTCCCCGAAATGGGCTATCCGTTGCAGTTGGAGCAAGCGGGCCCCCACAACGTCGAGGGCCACGGGATCGGTTCCGAGGAAAAGACCCTTATATGTCGAATTTGGGGTCAAAACTTAATTATTGCACCTCCCATTCCTTTTGGGCTTCCCGCAGGTTATGAATGAACAAAGATTCCCTGATCCCCCCGGGATAGGTCCAATGAACGGAGGGCACTCGACCTTCTTCGGTCCAGTCGTCGGCTTCTTTCAACAGGCGTTCGGAAAGGATTTTTCGATCCTCCCCGATCAAAAATTTTAAAAAGACTCGATTGTCCAAAAAACGGAGGCGGATCAACCCCCTGAGATCTTCGCCTATTTCCAGATAAATCATCCCTAAAAAATCCGCCCTCGATCCCTTGGCCACGAAACACTCCAAGATAATGTCTTCCTTTCTTTCCATAACCCCTCCTGATCAGGAGAGGAAGCCCAAAGAAAAACCGGCCGGGCATAAGCCGGCCGGGATCCTTTTTGAACCCCCTCACCGGTCTTGTCCGCGAAGACGAATACGTGAGGCGATCCGGGCAGGTCTCCTGGCTTAGGGATCATCCTCCCCCTGCCCTTCCCGTTCCGCTTTCGGCGGGACAGTGGTGTGAGCAGGGTTCGTACCCCCTCACAGTGGCGGGACCGCGCCGGTTTTGCACCGGCTTCCCTGTTAGGCCTTGATAAAGGCACCCGAATCTTTCTATGGCTAATAATGTATCAGAATTCCCGGAGGACCGCAAAGAAAATCCGAAAATCCCTCCTTGACATTTATGTCAAAAATGACATATAAGAACAGACCCAACTACTAAGGGTCTCATTATTAATCGGCTCATTATGTTTATGGGCGCGGTGGGTTTGATGTTTATCCTACTTTGTTTGAGTCTATTAATAAATTGGAGGGAAAAATGCGGCAACCAAGGTATAATAGAGTTTTTTCGATTCTTCTCTTTTGGTTGGTCTTACTTACGGGGGTTTCGGTTTTCGGTCAGGACCGAAGGCCGAATAGCCTCATCTTGGCCACCACCACCAGCACCCAAGATTCGGGACTGCTGGAAATCTTGGTCCCCCTTTTTCAAAGGGACACCGGTTATTTTGTCAAAACCATCGCCGTCGGATCTGGCCAGGCCATGAAGTTTGGGGAGAGGGGGGAGGCCGACGTCCTTCTGGTCCACTCCCCGGAAGAGGAACAGGCCTTCATGATCCAAGGGTTTGGGATCAGCCGCCGGTTGGTGATGTATAACGATTTCATACTGGTCGGTCCGGCCCACGACCCGGCTCAGGTCAAAGGGCTTAAAACCGTTTCCGAGGCCTTTAAGGCCATTGCCCGGACCGGTGCCCTCTTTCTTTCTCGAGGAGACAACTCCGGGACCCACGCCAAGGAAAAAGCCGTATGGAAGGGCGTAGGTGGGGTCCCGGAAGGTCAAAAATGGTATCACCAAACGGGATTGGGCATGGGCCCGACCTTGCAGGTGGCGGCCGAAAAACAAGGATACACCCTGAGTGATCGGGGTACCTATCTCGCCCTGAAAAAAAATTTGGGTCTGGAGATCCTCCTCGAAGGGGATCCCTCGCTCCTGAACAGCTATCATATCATCGTGGTCCATCCGACCAAGGGGTCCAGGATCAACACTGCGGGGGCCCAGGCCTTTTTCGCATTTCTGGTCTCTTCAAAAGTTCAAAAACTCATCGGCGAGTTCGGGAAAGACTCCTATAGGACCCCTTTGTTTTTCCCGGCTGCCCGTATAAAAAGGGAAGGAGGTCTAAGATAGATTATGGAACTAATCCTGGAAGGACTGCTAAAGGCGTGGCATCTCCTCATTTCCTTGGATCATGAAGTGTTGGATATCACCCTCCTTTCCCTTCAAGTCTCCGGTACGGCCACCATCATCAGCGTCTTGGTCGGCATCTCTTTGGGCACGGCGATCGCCTTGACCTCCTTTCCCGGAAAGCGTTTTTTGGTCAGTTTGGTCAATACCGGCATGGGGCTTCCGCCCGTGGTGGCAGGACTGTTTGTCATGATATTCCTCTGGCGCAACGGCCCCTTGGGTTTTTTAGGCCTCCTCTACACACCGACGGCCATGATTATCGCTCAGGCGGTCATCGCCTCACCCATCGTCACCGGCATCACCATTGCCGCCGTTCAAAATCTACCGCCCCTGCTCCGCCTACAAATCCTCTCTTTAGGGGCTTCCCGGCTTCAGATGATTCGGCTTCTCCTTCGCGAAGCCCGCCTACCCCTGCTGGCCGCGATTATGGCCGGGTTCGGTGGGGTCATCTCCGAAGTAGGGGCCTCCATCATGGTCGGCGGGAACATCAAAGGATATACCCGCGTCCTGACCACGGCCACGGTCATGGAATCGAGTAAGGGCAATTTCGATACGGCCATCGCCCTGGGGATCCTCCTCCTTTTTCTGACCCTGATAGTCAACTATCTTCTCACCCTCATCCAGCAAAGGGAAAGGCCGCGATGACCATCCCGACCCCCATCATAGCCGCCGAAGATCTGATCGTTCTCAGGGGAAAAATAGAAGTCTTGAATGTCCAGACCTTTCACTTGTCCCCCGGAGAAGTCCTCACCCTTATCGGACCCAACGGAAGCGGCAAGACCACTTTTCTCCTCACCCTCAACGGCTTGCTTAAACCCCAAAAGGGACGGATCTTCTTTCGGGGACAAAGGCTTCGGACCCGGTCGGACATGTTACGTTATCGTCGGAGAACGGCCACGGTTTTCCAAGTCCCCTTGTTGTTCGACACCACCGTCTTCAACAACGTGGCCACGGGGTTGAAAATAAGAGGAATGAATGGGCAAGAGATCCGGGACCGTGTCCTGCAAAGTCTTGAACGGCTAAATATCGCTCATCTGGCCCATCGTTCAGCCCGAAAACTGTCCGGTGGAGAGGCTCAACGCACCGCCCTGGCCCGCGCCCTGGCCGTCGATCCGGAGGTAATCTTTCTGGATGAACCCTTTTCCGATTTGGACTTGCCGATGCGTCAGACGGTCATCACCGATTTAGAAAAGGTCATTAGGGAAAACGGCATCACCGCCGTTTTAGTTACCCACGATCGATCGGAAGCCTTGAGATTTTCCGACCGGGTCATGTTCTTGAAGGAAGGGAAGATTATCCAGGAAGGTTCGATCCAGGAGATCCGGGAACGGCCGGCCGACCCTTTCATGGCCCGTTTTTTTGGAATCGAAAAGCTCATCCCGTAAAACGAGGGATCCAAAAAAACCGGGGTCAAAAAAGGGCCACATCATAGTCACCATACCTCCGGCAAAGCCGGAGGCTTGAAATTGTGAACCGCTCAAAGCGGATTATTTATTGACCACCTGAAGGTGGTTCTTCATCGAACAAAAGGAGTTGATCGAGACGTTGATCTTTCTATTCTTGAGTCTTTATATATAACCGTGTTTCATCTTCATCTTTGCCCACGGTTGAAGCAAAATAACCCCGAGCCCAAAAATTTTGGCCACTGAAATTCTTTCTTCGCCCCAAATAGGCTCGGGCTACTTGAATGGCGCTTTTGCCTTTGAGATACCCAACTACTTGCGAAACAGCATGTTTCGGAGGTATCGAGATTAAAATGTGGACATGGTCCGGCTGTAAATGTCCTTCGATAATCGTACATTCACGCTGGGTTGCCAAGTCCTTGAATAGCGCACCTAAATATTTTCGTAATTGCCCGTATAATTTTTTCTTCCGATACTTCGGTATCCAGACAATATGGTATTTGCATTCCCACTTCGTATGGGTTAAACTTTGTTCGTTTTTCATGGAAAGCCTCCTCCTCTGTAAACTTGAGCGGTTCACAGGTTGGAGGCTTTCTTATTTTCCCGGAATTGTCAAACTCTGGGAGTCCCCCGGCAGAGCCGGGGGTTTACCTAAAAGAAATTACCCTCTGGTTAGGATCAGGGTCTTCCTCGTCTTCTTTGAAAACGGATCATCCCCCTGGCCGAGATTGCCGCCGGTGGACTTAGAAGTCCTTGAGCAGCAGTTCCCGGGGACACCCCCCCTCCCCGCTGCTGACGATGCCCTCCCGTTCCATGATCTCCACCAGTCGGGCGGCCCGGTTGTAGCCGATGCGCAGTTTGCGCTGGATCATGGAGATGGAGACCTGCCGGGTCTCCCGGACGATCTTCAGGGCTGTACTGTTTCAGACAGGTCAAGTAAAAAAAGGTGTTAGTAATTGACGCAGACGACACGGGTTTCTTTTTTCATACGGTTCAACGAAATTCTCCGTTCTTTGGCCATTCGGATAGACTCTCGGTAAAGGTCCAAGAGCTGGGTTTTATTACCTAACCGGTGGACAAAGGCCGGGGTATAATTCCATAATGCTTGGTGCGGCCGTTTCTCATTGTAATAGCGGATATAATCCCCTATGGAGCTTCTGGCCAGTTCCAATGACGGATAGGTCGGATAACAGTAAATCTCTTCCTGCTTGGCCGTTCGGAACCAGCGTTCCTGCCGGGCGTTATCCGTGGGGCGATGGACCCGGCTCAGGCGAAGGAGCATTTCCAGATCCTTGATTAGTCTTCTGGTCTTCCTGGCCGTATTCGGCGATCCCCAATCGGCCCGAAGCATGGGCTTGTGCTCCTCCCGTTCCAGACCTTCGTTAAAATAAGCCAAGGTCAATAGCTGTTGGACTTCTTTTTGGGTAACGGTCGGGACAATCCCCCAGGCCAGGATATATCGGGAAAAATAATCCATGAGGGCCAAGAGATAATACCTCAAATCCGCTATGGTTAACATCGTCCAATCCTCCCCCCAGATCGGATTGGGGCGGAAGGGCTCAAAATGGGGAACCTTCTAGGAGGCTACCTGGAGAGGCTGAGGCCAAACCCTGCCCCCTAAACAGAGATGCTCATGAGGAGCCAAAAAGTAAGTCAAATTATTTTTAACCTCCATGTGATAAGCGGTGGTTTTGATAGATCATCAGCAACAGACCATACTCCCCAGTTTTCAGGGGATCAAAAGAGATGAGGACAGGATGGATGCCGGGAAAAAGGGGACTGACTAGGCCGGTGGCTCGGGTCCGTCTTTTCGGAAATCTCTAAAATTTGCCTTTGGGGATCTTTCCTCTACAGCCGTTTCAGCGATCCAGATGGGATTTCAAACCCTGATTGTTCTGCTGTTCCAAACGGGCCACCCATTGTTTGATTAACCGGAGCGCCTCGTCTTTGTCCTTATCCAGAACCACCCTTTTCATCAACTGAAATTCTTCTGGTTGAATCATCAATACCATAAACAGCTCCCTATGGTTATTCCACTCCTAGTTCTTTGAGCGCGGCGAGGAGAGATTCCTTGCTGGGGCAAAAGCCCACCATCTTGATCAGCTCCTCCACCACCACGGCCGGAAAGGCGGTAAGCTGGTAGCGTTCGAAGGCTTCATTCGGCCCTTTATAGATGATAAGCTCAACTTTTTCGTTATTCTCTTCTGAAATTTCATTCAACAATTCAATCAGGGCGAGGCAATTGGGACAAGGCGGCGTGGAAAGAAAGGCCTCGATCTTCAATCGGCTCATAACCCAGCCTCCCTTAAGGCATTGTCCAGGGTAGTCCGGCTGGGGCATATGCCCTCTATTCGTATTTTTTTGTTGATGACTACGGCCGGGACACAGCCCAGTCCGTACTCGGCGAACCTCGAGGTGGCCGCATCTCCGATAAATCGAATCACCTCGAGTTTTCCTTGGTATCGTTCGGCATACTCGTCGGCAAGCTCCAGAATGCTTACGCACCCCGGACAAAAGGGCCCCCCGCTGAACACTTCCATGGTTACCATGAACGCCCTTCCTTTGTTCCCTATCGAACGAACTTATTTGCCCCCCAGCTCGTTCAGTATCCATTCCCGGATCTGCTCCTTCCGGGGAACATATCCGGATGATTTCACCTTTCCGTTGATGACCAACACAGGGGTCATCAACGATCCGATCGCCTCGGCTTTCTGGATGAGCGGGGCAAGTACTTCGTCTATCTGGCCCAGCTTGTCTTCGAGGAGTTCATCCCGGCTTTCCTTATCCTGTTTCAATGCCTCCGCCTCCCCGACCAAGTTAATCAATTTATTGACATCCACCTTTACCTTTTCCCGCTTGGCGATGTCGTGTCCTCCCTCAACCCATCCATATTTTTGGGCATCATCGGAGTTGAGGACGACCCTCCTGACTTCGATCGAATCCCCAGCGATTTGCCGGGCCACTTCGGCTGCAAAACGGTGGGTGTTCAAACAACGAACGCAGGGGGGTTCAGGGCCTATGACCAGAATTTCCATTTTGCGATTGGACGTTTGCTCGGTCGAAGGCATAAGGCCGCTCCTTTCTTTTGGGATCCTCTCCGTTCACAAAGAAATTCCGTTATTCACTAAAAATATCACCTTGACGGCATAAACTTCATGAAAGCCGGTTTTTTTCGGTCTATTCCCTGAATCGCTCTTTTCTTGCTTCCGCCGGGGCCATGACTTTTTCTTCTTACTTCTTGTAAATTAAGAGATTGACTTTTAAAGGGTATAGCCCTAAATTTATAAGGCTAAGTGATCATAAGGTAATATGGTTGGATTTTGGGAAATTGTCAATAAAAAAAGACCATTAAATTAGGTTAGCGAATACAGAAAGATTCAAGGATTCAAGAAGTTAAAAAGACAAGATCAACCCCTTTATTCTTTAGATTTTTTGGGCAAATACATGTAAAGAAGAACCCGACTGATTGACCTCGCCGGAAAGGCCGAATCATAGGAGAAAACGATTATGAGCAAAGAAAAAGTCCTTTTCGTCTGCGTCCATAATTCGGCTCGGAGTCAGATGGCCGAGGCCCTGCTCAACCGTTTGGCCGGGGATCGCTTTGAGGCGGAAAGCGCCGGTCTGGAACCGGGACAGTTGAACCCTTTGGCCGTAGAGGTGATGAAGGAAATCGGCATCGACATTTCCGGAAACCGGACCAAAAGCGCCTTCGATCTGTTTAAAGAAGGAAGGCTGTATGCCTATGTGATTACGGTCTGCGACGAAACCAGTGCGGAAAAATGCCCCATTTTCCCCGGCATCACCCAGCGGATACATTGGAGCTTTCCGGACCCTTCGTCCTTTACCGGCACTTGGGAAGAGCGACTGGAAAAGACCCGGGAAGTGCGGGAGGCCATTCGAAAGAAGATCGAAGAGTGGCTGAAGGAGATGCATCCTGAGTCGGACCCAGGAAAAGCCCGTTAAAGAAAAATTCTTCCTTTAAGGGTTTCGTCTGCCCCTGCAGATGAGATAGATAGGTCTTGATCCCGCCCGGGTGATGACCGAATTCGGTTTCTCCTTCTTTTCGGATGCCGGACCAAGCCCCGCGGAAAGGCCTAAAGGGTGGAGATCCGTGCCGGATCCCGGTTCGGTTTTGGGGTCGGAAAATAAGGCCGGACTCCGTCGCTATCCCTACCTCCCGGCCTGTATGGTCAAAGGAACGGCAGCAGACCTCCCTCGACAAAACCGGAAAAATGCTTTAAGGTTAATCCCGATCCTTATCCCCTTCCTCCGGATTCGACGGCTATGGAGATAAGGCAGAACCCTAGATGATGTGGGGACGATTAAACCCGGTTTTTCAATAACGGCCCATGAAGTCATCGAAGGAAAAGAGGCGAGGCGGCTTTTTCGAAGCGCTGATTCGGGAATTTGAATTCCCCTTGGAAAGGGCCCAAGTCTTCATCTCCGCTTTTCATCATGCCATGGGGCAGGGACTGGCCGGCCGCCCGAGTGCTTTGCGCATGCTTCCATCCTTTCTCTCCCGGCCGAAAGGCGAAGAAAGGGGACGCTTCTTGGCCCTGGATTTGGGCGGGACGAATGTCCGGGTCCTGGAAGCCGCCTTGGAAGGGGCCGGAAGGGCGACCCTGAAGGCCGTCAGCCGATCGGTCGTGCCCCAGGAGGTCATGAGCGGACCGGGGGAAGCGCTCTTCGATTTTCTGGCCGGATGCGTCGCCGCTTTCATTGCCGAACACCCTTTGGTCGAGAAGGGTGAACGTCTCCTCTCCTTCACCTTTTCCTTTCCCACGGAACAGCTCGCCGTGGCTTCCGGCCGACTCCTTGCCTGGACCAAGGGGTTCACCGCAGCGGGTGTGGTCGGACGGGATGTGGTTTCCCTGCTTCAAGACGCCCTCTCTCGAAAAGGGCTGGGGGGGATCCGGGTGGCCGCCTTGATCAACGATACGGTGGGAACCCTCATGGCCGGGGCCTATGCCCATGCCGCCTGTGATCTGGGGGTCATCTTGGGTACGGGCACCAATGCCTGTTACCCGGAAAGGATCGAGCGGATCGGCAAGCTTTCACGGAAAGGCGAGGAAGGGGAGATGATCATCAACATCGAGTGGGGCAATTTCGACGGCCTACCCGCAAACCGTTTCGATGCCGCCCTGGACCGGGCTTCGCCCAACCCCGGCCGTCAGAGGATGGAAAAGATGATCTCGGCCCTCTATGTGGGGGAACTCGTCCGTTTGGCCCTTCAAGAAACGGTCTTAAGTGAAGGCCTTTCCCAGGAAACGGAGCGGGTCTTTTCCCGCCCTTTCAGCCTGAGTGCAGAGCAGGCCGCCCTCATAGCCGAAGGGCGGGTGGAGGATTCACCGCTCCTGGGCCGATTTGGGGAGAAGGAAAGGCGGGTCCTGATTTCTATCGCCCGATCGGTCTTCGAACGCTCGGCACGCATCGCCGCCTTCGCCCTGACGGCGGTATTGACCTGGATGGATCCTTCCCTAACCCGAAAGCACCTTGTGGCCGTGGACGGGGCCCTCTTCGAGCACAACCCCTTTTATCGGGAAGACATACGGCGCACTCTCGAGGTAATTTTAGGCGACCGGGCCGACAAGGTCGAGCTCATCCTGGTCAAAGACGGTTCGGGCATCGGTTCGGCCGTTGCCGGGGCGGTGGCCCAAAAGGAGAAGGAGGCCTTACAGCCGGAGTCGGAGGGGTAAATACCGAGGAAGGGATTTCCAGAAGAAGGGAGGGTTTGGATCAAGATATGGGTGGCCTGCGGTATGAACCGATGAGGAACAAGACCAAACGGACCCTTTTTTTCTTGGGCTTTTTCGAGATGGTCTATATGCTTTGCCTGGCGGGCCTTCTTACGGCCAGGCCAACGGCCCAGGATGTCCGGACCTTTACCTTGAAAAACGGGATGAAGGTCCTGGTCTTGGAGGATCACACCATTCCTCAAGTCATGTTCCAAATCTTCTTCAAAGTCGGCTCGCGCAACGAATATCCCGGCATCACCGGCATCTCCCACTTTTTGGAACATATGATGTTCAACGGGTCCGAAAATTTCGGGCCGAAGATGTTCGACCGCATCCTGGAAGACGCCGGCGGATCAAGCAACGCCTATACCGGCAAGGACCTGACCTCCTACCAGGACTGGGTGCCGAAAGGCTCCCTGGAACAGGTGTTTCAGCTCGAAGCGGACCGTCTGAAGGGACCGGCTTTGGAGGAATCCGTGGTGGAGAAGGAACGGGGCGTCGTCCTTTCTGAATACCTGACGACCTACGAAAACAGCCATCATGCCCTGTTGGAAGATCAGCTGAACGCCGTGGCCTTTCAGGTCCATCCCTACCGCCGGCCGGTTATCGGCTACGAATCGGATATCCGTCGCTGGCAAGTCAGCGACATCCGGAGCTATTTCGACCGCTACTACGGGCCGAACAACGCCTTGTTGGCGGTGGTCGGCGATGTAAGTTTTGATCGGGTCAGGGCCTTGGCCGAGACCTACCTCGAACCCATACCCCCTCGGCCGACACCACCCCCCTTGGCTGTTCCGGAGCCGCCGCAAAGGGGGGAAAAGCGGTTGGTGGTGGAAAAGGAGGTTTCTTCGCCCCATCTTTTGATCGCCTTTCATGTGCCGGCGACAGGGGCCGCCGATTACTACGCCCTGAAGATGTTGAGCGTCGTCCTTTCCCAGGGAAAATCCTCGCGCCTTTATCAGGCCCTGATCCAGGATCGGACCTTGGCCACAGAAGTTTCGACCTATATGTACGAATCCCTGGATCCGACATTGTTTTATATCTACGCCGTCTGCGCCGATGGCGTTTCGGCGGGCAGCCTGGAAAAGGCCATACTCAGGGAGCTCCGAAAGGTCGTCAAAGGAGGGGTCACGGAAAAGGAACTGGCCAGGGCCCGAAAACAGGTGCTTGCCTCTTTTTATGGGTCCCTGCAGAGGATAAGCGACAAGGCCGACCTCCTCGGCACCTATGAAATCTTTTGGGGAGGCTATGAAAACCTCTTCCGTTTTCCGGAGGCCTGCCTGAAGGTCCGGAGGGCGGACATTCGAGCCGCAGCGGCCAAGTATTTCCTGGCCTCCAACCGGACCGTGGGGATATTGAGGCCAAGGAAGGATTATTAAGGGTCTCAATCTAATATAAACATCAACCGAAGCAGGTGGGGTTGTATTTTTTGGAGTCATTGACTTTAGGGCGCCGTCTTTTCCGGGCTTATCCATGGGGGAACCCGCAGCCCGCCCGCTGTTTTTTAGCGGGTGGGAATGCGGAGGGGGAAAAGATCCCCCTTGGATAAGTCCGAAGAAAAGACCAGCACTGAAGTCACAGACGAAAGAAAATGCAACCCCACCGTGTCGATACTACAAAGAGACGGTTAATAACTTGACGGCAAGACCAGGAAAAGGAAACCAAAGGGGGGCAGGGAGGCCTTTCCTCTTGGGCATGGGGCTCATGGTCCTATGTTCTTTCTTGGCCGCCACCCTTAGCCCTGCCTTCGGGGAAGATCCTATTCCCTTTAAGCTTCCCCCTTTCGAAAAAAGGACATTGGAAAACGGACTGACCGTCTATCTTATGGAAAGACATGAAGTACCTTTGATCCGGGTTTCCCTGGTCTTTCGGGCCGGAGCCGCAAAAGACGGCGACCGATCCGGTTTGGCTTATTTGACCGTGGAAAATCTCTTTTCCGGGACCAAAGGCTTCAGCAAAAGGCGGATGGAAGGACTCCTGGAATCCCTGGGGGCCTCCTACGAGACCTATATCGACCACGATTCGGCCGGGGTGGACCTGTCTTTTCTTTCCGGCGACCAGGATCGGGTGTTTCCCCTGTTAAAAGAGGCGGCCCAGGCGGCCGTCTTCCCTCGGGCCGAATTCGAAAGAAGGAAGAAACGATTACTCCTGGAATTGAAGCAGGAAAAGGAACGGCCCGCCGAAGTGATCGAGGCCTATTTCCGGAAGTTTCTTTTTGGAAGGCACGGCTACGGCAATCCTCTTTACGGCCTTCCCTCGACGGTGAAAAAAATCAGTTCGCGGGAGGCGGCGGCCTTTTACCGGACCCACTACCGTCCGGATGAGGCGGCCCTGATCGTCGTCGGGGATTTTCAAACCCCGGCGATGGAAGAAAAGGTCCGAAAGCTTTTCGGGACCTGGCGGGTGAAAAAAGGAAGGCCCCTTTTCAAGGCCGTTCCGTTACCGGTGCACCGGACAAGCCGCGTCCTTTTAGTCAACAAAAGGGACGCCCAGGAAACAACGTTCATTATCGGCACGATCGGTCTGCCCATGCACCACCCCGCCTATGCGGCCGCTCGGGTGGTCCATACCATCCTGGGGGGGCGCTTCAGCTCATGGTTGAACGAGGCCCTGCGGGTCGAGGGCGGCCTTACTTACGGGGTGGAAAGTTATGTGGAACCTTATCAATCCTCGGGCCTATTCGCCGTCAGCAGCTTTACCGCCGCCGAAGACACCGTGCGCGCGGTGGACCTCGTTTTGGAGAACCTGGAACGGTTTGACCGACAAGGGGTGGACGCGGAGACGCTCTCTTCGGCCAAGCGTTACTTGATCGGCCGATTTCCCTCCCGATTCGAAACTTTGGGCGACCTGGCCGATTGGTTGGCTCTGGTGTTCATCTTTGGTTTGGACGAAACCTATGCCGAGGATTTCCTTAGAAAAGTGGAAGGCGTAACGGCCGAGGATTGTCGAAAGGTCATGGCCGAACATTGGGCACGGGAACGGCTGCAAATGGTCTTCATCGGCCCGGGGAAAGCCCTGCGCGACCGGGTGAAGAAATACGGCCGCCTTTTTGAAAAGGATATCCGGGAGGAAGGCTATTAGGGGGGCCATGGATTTTATCAGGGTGGGGGGCAGGAAGCTGGAAGCGGTCTGGTACGGACCGCCGCCCGAAGAGGCCTTGACCTTGATCTTCTTGCACGAGGGATTGGGCTGTGTCGAAATGTGGAGGGATTTCCCGGAAAGGTTGGGGAAGGCCACGGGCTGCGGGGTACTGGTTTACAGCCGCCTGGGATACGGAAAATCGGACCCTTGCCCCTTGCCCCGGCCTCTCAGCTACATGGAAGCGGAAGGGATCTACACCCTGCCGGAGATCATCCGGGTCTTGGGGATCCGGGAATGTATCTTGATAGGCCATTCGGACGGCGGCTCCATCGCCTTGGTTTATGCCGGCGGGACCCCCGCCCTTCCCCTGAAGGGTGTGATCACCGAGGCCGCTCATGTCTTTTGCGAGGAAATCAGCGTCCGCTCCATCAGGGAGGCGGGGAGGAATTACCTTTACGGCAATCTGCGGGCGAAATTGGAAAGATACCACGGCGCCAATACGGGTGTGGCCTTTTGGGGCTGGCACAACGCCTGGCTGGACCCGGACTTTCGGCGCTGGAACATCGAGCATTACCTGGCGGGGATCAGGGTCCCTCTCTTGGTCGTTCAGGGGAAGGAAGACCCCTACGGAACAACGGCTCAGGTCAGGGCCGTCGCGGCGAAGGCCGGTGGAGGGGCCGAGGTATTGCTCCTGGACCACTGCCGCCACGCCCCCCATGCGGAGCAGGGGGAAGTGGTTTTTGAGGCCATGAAAAGGTTTATTGACAGGCTTTTGTCCGACAAAGGTCCATTTTCGGAAATGCCCACGGGTCCTTAAAAAAAGAGTCGGTTGGGAGAAAAGCCCTGAAGATATCGCCTCTTCCAGAAAGGAAATTTTTCTTTTTTTTCTCTGCAAAATAGTATATTTAATTATCCTCAGGAAAACGGACCTTTGGTTTTGGATTAACGAAGGGAGAGGGAATGGTTTTTTCCTCTGATTCCGTTTTAGAGACCCGGTCAGTAAAAGGCAATCCCGCCCCCCCTTTCTTTTTCTTTTCAAAAAATGGACCGGCCCGGAAGGGTTTGATCTCGCTAAACAATTTAAAATCAATAAGTTGTCTTATGGGGCCTCGGTTCTTTAAGACCTCGAGACCTTTTCCCCGATCCTGTTCGAGTTATAAACAATGAAAGGGATGTGACGCCTCGCTAAAAAAGGTTTCCGAATTTCATATTGTTCTGCAAGGAGGGAACAATGGGAAATAACCTGAGGACAATGAGCGTACAACAGGCGGCCAAGGCTATCGTTCGATTATTGCCCAGGATTTCCGACAAGAACCTGATCCGCCTCACCCATTTGGGTAAATGGCTGAGTCACGATCCTGAGGTCCTCGGGGCCGTGGAGAAGGTCCGGATGTACCTGGAGACGCCAGGTCATCCGGCCAAAATGCTTTTCAAGAGGGTTTTGGGGCAGCTTTCTCCCCAGGGGCGGGTCAAGCTCTTTGAGACCCTCTTTAATGGGGCCTTGTTTCAAGGGGGGGCCTTGCGGGATGCCTGGGAACAGAAGCTGGGCTATCGTCCGCCCTGTATCATGATTTTGAGTCCGACCCTTCATTGCAATCTGCGCTGTAAAGGGTGTTATACGCTGGGATATGGGACCAAGCCGGAACTTTCCTTCGAAACGGCCGAAAAACTGCTTCAAGAATGCGAGGAATTGGGGATCCACTTCATCACCATCCTGGGCGGGGAACCGCTGGTCTATCCCCATCTCTTTCCCTTGATTGAACGCCATCCCTCCCTCTTTTTTCAGGTCTATACCAACGGGACCCTGATGACGGCGGAGACGGCCCGTCGTTTTGCCGATCTGGGAAATGTGGTGGTGGTGGTGAGCATCGAAGGGGACGAAGAGGAGACCGACGCCTGGCGGGGCAAAGGGGTCTACAAAAAGATCATGCAGGCCTTTGAACATTTGAACCGGGCCCGCTTGGTGTTCGGGACCTCGGCCACGGTCACCCGGCAAAACGCCGAGAAGGTTTCTTCTTTCGAGTTCATCGATCATATGATCGCCCTGGGCTCCATGGCCCAGATGTATTTTTTGTATATTCCGGTCAACGGCCGGGCCGATTTTTCCTTGATGGTGACCCCCGAGCAAAGGGACCTGCTTCGGAGGCAGGTGATGGCCGTTCGGGATACCCGCCCGATTTTTGTTATCGATTTTTGGAACGACGGTCCCTATGTGGACGGTTGCATCGCCGGGGCCCGGCGTTATTTCCATGTGAATGCCTTAGGGGATGTGGAGCCGTGTGTTTATACGCATATCGCCTTGGATAATATCAAGGAGAAATCCTTGAAAGAGGCCCTGGACAGCCCCTTGTTCCGCCATATCCGGGCCTGTCAGCCCCACAATCCCAACCATTTGCGTCCTTGCATGATCATCGACAATCCCCAGGTGATGCGGGAGGTGATCGAAAAGACCCGTCCCCGCTTCACCCACCCCGGGGCGGAGGAGATCTACACGGTCCATGCGGAAAAAATGGATGAATATGCCGCCTGCTGGGGCCGATTGGCCGACCGCATCTGGCAAGAAGAATATGCGAAAGAGAACAACGAGACCGAATCTGTGGCGTCCGGCCCGGGTGACTCCCGGTATGCCGCCATGCGCTGAAAACGTATTGTCCGAGTTCGGAGTTCGAAATACAGGATAAAGGATCGAGGATAAAGGATAAAGGATAAAGGATCGAGGATCGAGGATCCAGCATCCAGTATCAAGAGTTCAGAGTTCAGAGTTCAGAGAAAACTCAACGAACCCAACGAACCCAAGTAACCCAATCAACCCAAGCAACCCCATAACCCTTTCCTCGTCGCCGACTCTTTTGGAGAAGGTCCCTTTTTAATAAAAGAGATATTTTTTTCTTGACAAACCGGGACGAATAATTACTATATAACCAATCAGTAATTAAGAAAGGGTCCGGCGGGACTTCCTGACATCCTTGTCTCGTGTATGAAAGGAGATAATGAGCCAAGGCCTTCTCATCGGGAAATTAGCATTTCCTTAAATCAATGAATCGGCTTTTCCTGCCCAGGAAGAAAAGAGAATCGAACCTGTATCGCCTTTTATAAAGGGGTCTTGGCCGGCGGCCCGTTTGGGCTAATAAGAAAGGGGTCTACTATGGAGCATATCGTCAAACCCTGGCACGGGATTCCCCGGGAGGAAATCGACTGGCACCCGGAGGTGGACGAAGAGCTATGTATCGGCTGCGGGTTATGCGTCACCGGCTGCGGCCGGATGGTTTACCGCTTTGATTATGAAAAGAAAAAACCGGTGGTCTTCGCCCCCTTGAACTGCATGGTGGCCTGCGTCACCTGCTTCAATACCTGTCCCCAACATGCCATCAGCTTCCCGTCGGTGAGCACGATACATAAATGGATTAAAAAACATAAGCTGATCCAAAAGACACGGGAGGAATTGGACAGCAATAGAGAAAAATTTGAATTACCGAAATAGACAAGATATCAGATGTTTTGTTCGAAAAGGTCGTATTTCAGAAAAGGCCGATAAATCTTTGAAGGGGTAGAGTGATGAAGGATCTAAAGGACCTAAAAGAATGGTTTGAGGTGGGTTTGAAATTCCACGGACATAAGTGTCCGGCCATGCCCATGGGTCTAAGGGCTGGACTGGCGGCCATGAAGGCCCTGGGGGTGGACCGTGCCCAAAACAAAGAACTGCTGGTGATTTCGGAAACCGGGAAGGACCATGCCGCCGGCTGTTTTGTGGATGGTCTCATGACCGCCACCGGCTGCACTTACGGCAAATCGAATATCGAAAAGCGTTATTTTAACAAGATGGCCTTTACCTTAATCGATCAGCAAACCGGACGAGCGGTACGCGTCTCGCTTAAGCCGGATTTTTTCGAAAAGGCCCTGGCTTCCCCCTTTGTTCAAAGGCGTAAAGCCGGGGTCCAGCCCCAGGACATCGAGCCCGAAATTACCGATCCCCAGGTGGAACGGATTCTTGCCCTGGAAGAAAACGCCTTCCTGGATGTCGGCGCCGTCCATCAGGTGGAAGTCAAAAAGGGGAAAGGCAGCTTCACGGCCAGGCGTTGTGCCGGATGCGGAGAGCTGACTTTTATGAACAAGATGCGGGTGACCGAGGAAGGCCAATTCGTCTGCATCCCTTGTTCCGGATATCACCCTTGACGGGAAGGATCGTTTCGGTAAAAAACCATAGACCGGAGGAGGGGGGTCGTCTCGGGAGGTTGCTCCTGGACGATAAACGGAACCGCCCCTGGCCTCCACCGGCTCGAGGTATTCACCCATGATGACCATCGCTATTGCTTCGGTTCTCGTTTTTGTCTTCACCACCGTCCTGACCATCGCCGGGGTGGGGGCGGCCTTTATCATCATCCCGACCTTTTACTGGCTCGGGATCCCCCTGACCGAGGCCATGGCCGTGGCCCTGCTCCTCAATGCCATCAGCATGAGCTTCGCTTCGATCAACTACATTCGTTACCGATTGGTGGCCTTTCGGACCGCCATCCCCATTATCCTTTTGGCTATTATCTTTTCCCCCCTCGGGGCCTACTCCACCCGCTATTTCTCTAAGGAGGTTTTGATCCTCCTCTTCAGCGCCTTTTTGATCTTTGCCGGATCCATGATGCTTTTCTACACCCCGAAAACGAAAAAAGTAGAGGGTGCCTCTTCCGGCAAGGAGCTGAAAACAGGGATCGGTCTGGGTATCGGGGCCGGATACTTAGGCGGGCTTCTCGGGGTAGGCGGAGGGAACTTTATCGTGCCGGCCCTGGTCTGGCTCGGCTTTGATTCCAAAAAGGCCTCGGCTACCACGGCCTTCATCGTTATCTTTTCCTCCTTGAGCGGCTTTTTCGGTCATACGGCCATGGGGAACATCAACTGGCGGCTTTTATGGTTCGCCGCAGTCGGCTCCATCGCCGGGGCCATGGTCGGCTCCTGGCTCATGCACCGCAAACTCGACGCCAAACAGGTGAAACGGATCATCGGCCTGGTATTATACGCCATCGCCCTCAAGATGCTCTGGGGGGTGTTGTTTTAAAAAATCGGATAGGAGGGATTTATGAGCGATCAAGACAGAGAAATTTTAATGGACGCCCTTAAATTTCACGGCCACCGCTGCTGGGCCAGTGTGGCCGGGGTGCGCATCGGACTGGCCGGTCTGCGTGAACTCGGGGTGAAACGTTCCGGAGGCACCCAGTTGTTCAGCATCGTGGAGATCGGCGAGGATCATGGCGGCATGTGTTTCGCGGACGGGATTCAATACGCCACCGGCTGCACCTTCGGCAAGGGCAATATCATCAAAAAGCCCTTGGGCAAGCTGGCTTCCACCCTTATCGAAAAGGCCAGCAACCGTTCCATACGGATCAGCTACAAACCCACCTTGCAGAAACAGATCGCCGATTCGGCTTTTATGCGCAAGCGAGGGCTGGGGATCATGCCCGATGAAATTCCCTTGGAAGAGCAGATGGAGTTGGTCGATTTGGTTTGGAATGCCCCCGAATCGGAGATCATGACCATCGGCGAAATCTTCACCTATTCCGGCGAATGGTTCCCGGAGATTATGGGGTTCGTCCCTTGCGCCATCTGCGGCGAACTGACGGCCAAGGCCTATCTTCGGGTTCTGGGAGACAAGCATGTCTGTATCCCCTGTTCGGGGTATGAACGGTAAAACCGTCAATCACACTTTTGTTCTTGGCGACAGGCTTGATCTTCCGGGGAAGGATGAAAGAGAGGGTTGGGGTAAGGGACGGAAGGAGGTAACGCCGTGGATGCGGGGGGCCGTAATTGCGTCGTTCCTCCTTTTTTGGTTTTCCCTTCCTCCGAAATCCAGGGGCGAGATGCGGAGGGGGGAACCTTTTCAGGATGCAGGCCGGTATCCAGAAAACGACGAATGGTCTCTTTGCCGGTCAGAAGGAGTTTCTCGTTGGGGCCGTTCACCCAAAGGGTAGGAATCCCTTCCACGCCGAGGCCTTTGAGTTCCCTTCCGTATTCCTTGACCTGGATAAAGGGGATGTCCAGGTTCCTTTTTTTGATCTCGGCCTTGATTTCCGTACAGTGTTTGCAGTCGTCGCTGTAAAAAAGGACCATGGTCCGGTCCAGGGGAAATGCTTTCCCCGGCGGCGGGAGGACCAGGGCCGGCAGGATCAGAATCAAGGCAAAGGCGGCGAAGCCGTAACCGATTTCTTTCCAGCCGGAAAACCAGCGGAGCAAGGCCAATAACAAAACCACGGCAAAAACGGAGAGGCAGAAAAGACATACCTCCGGCAGCCAGAAGAGCTGGTAGCCGACGAAAAAGCCTTCGGCCGCAAGGGCGGCGATGAGGCCGAGGTTAATCAAGGTATCGCGGACCGAAGACGGCCTTTTCAGGTTCAGGCCCGATAGGAGGCCGAGGGCGCCCAGGGCCAAGAAGGCGCCGAGGACCATGAACGGATCCCCGAAACGGGTCAGTTGAAGGGTCATCCGGCAACCCTCGGTGGCGCATAGGCTCCTGCCCGTCCATTGAAGAACGGCCTCGACCAGCAAATACAAGGCCCCGGCCAAGATAAAAATAAAAAATACCCCATCCCTCCGGTTGGTCCCGGTCATGATCGTCTCCCCCAACCTCATTTCCCGCCCAAACCCTGTTAGGTCTTCTGGAAAATAACATCATAAAATTCAAGGGGTCCGGTGTCAATTCCTATTTGTTTGGATTTCCCTTCCTTGAACCCTTTGTTTTCATGAAGGGATTCGGTTCCGGGTTTACAGGTGGAGCTTTTTCTTGTAAGAAGAAGGGGACGCGTAAACGGTCAGGGGTTTATCGGGCTTTGGCAAGGGTATTGGATGAACCGTTGTTCGCGGGATACGAGATACGAGGCGTGAAGGACAGACGAACAAGCCGCCCTGACGAGATACGCTTCACGAGATAGGAGGCACGAAAAAGAAAAGGGATGAAAAAAATAGACTACGAAAAGGACCTTAATCCGGCCCAACGGGAAGCGGTGTTTTCTGCCGAAGGGCCGACCTTGGTTATCGCCGGTGCCGGAAGCGGCAAGACCCGCACCTTGGTGTACCGGGTGGCCTATCTGGTGGAACAAGGCGTCCCGCCCGAAAGGATTCTCCTTTTGACCTTTACCCGCAAGGCCGCTCAAGAGATGTTGAGCCGGGTGGAAACCATGCTTGACCGTTCCTGCCGGGAGGTCGCCGGCGGGACCTTCCACTCCCTGGCCTATCGGATCTTGAGGCAGTACGGCGGGGCCATCGGGCTGAAAAGCCCCCTGACCGTCATCGACCGCAAGGACAGCGAAGAGCTGGCGGCCAAGATCATCAAGGCCCGAAAATGGGAAAAAGGGACGGAGGTGCCGGATAAAAAGGAATTTTTGGATCTCCTCAGTCGGTTGATCAACCGGGGACGGACCTTTGAAGAAGGCCTGGAAGGCCTCCCCCATTGGGAAGGGAAGTCCCCGGAACCTTGGAAGATCCTCTATCGCGAATATGAGCGGGTGAAACAGGAGAGAGGGTTGTTGGATTATGACGACTTGCTGAGTCTTTGTCTTCGCCTCTTTCGCCAGGAACCGGAAATCGTCAAGCGATTGTCCTCTTACTATCAATACATTCTAGTGGACGAATATCAGGACACCAACCTCCTGCAGGCGGAAATGGTTCGATACCTGGCCGGGGGAAACATCATGGTCGTGGGAGACGATTCCCAATCCATCTATGCCTTCCGCGGGGCCCATTTCAAGAACATCCTCCACTTTCCGCGCCTTTTCCCCGGGACGCGGGTGATCAAATTGGAAGAGAATTTCCGCAGCACCCAGCCGATCCTCGATCTGGCCAACCGGCTGATCTCCCATTCCAGGGAGAAATACAGCAAATGCCTCTATTCCCGTTTTCGGGGCGGTGAACGGCCCTGGCTGGTGGAATTGCCCTTCGAAGAAAGCCAGTCCCGCTTCGTCCTCCAAACGATTCGGGAATATTATTCCGCCGGACTTCCTTTGCGGGACATGGCCGTCCTTTTCCGGGCCGGACATCATTCCTTCAATTTGGAAGTCTTTTTGCAAAAGGAAAACATTCCGTTCCGGAAATACGGCGGCCGCAGGTTCGTTGAGGGGGCTCACATCAAGGACCTCTTGTCCTTTCTAAGGGCCGCCTACAATCCCCGGGATGTTTTGGCCTGGGAGAGGCTCCTCATGCTTCATGACGGTTTGGGCCCCAAGCGGGCCGAAGAAATCATCCAGCGGATGCATCATTGTCCGGACTGGGAAACCCGTTTGGCCTCCCTGACCGATTATCCCCGAATGAAGGACCGGCTCCAGCCCTTGGCCGCCTTGTTTCAAGGCCTGACCGATCTCTCGGCGGTCACCCCCACCCAGGCCCTGGAGCTGATTTGGGGGTATTATCAGGACCTCCTTCCCCGACTCCACGACGAACCTCAGCGAAGACAAAAAGAGATCGAGGAAATCCTCCGCTTAAGTTATAATTACTCCGATGTGGAGTCCCTGTTGGCCGATTTGAGCCTGGAACTCCAGGACCGACCGGAAGGGGAGGAAACAAAGGGAGATCATTTGACCCTCTCCACCGTCCACTCGGCCAAGGGATTGGAATGGCGGGTGGTCTTCGTCATCTGGCTGGCCGAGGGCCGCTTCCCTTCCGGCCAATCCCTGGCCGACCCGGAGGAGACGGAGGAGGAGAGGAGGCTCCTTTATGTGGCCGTCACCCGGGCCAAGGAGCGGCTTTTCTTGACCTATCCCCGAAGCCTGTCTTATCGGGACGGGGGGTGGCAAAAGAACGATCTTTGCCGCTTTCTCCTGCCTATCCCGGAAGAGTTGTTGCCCAGGAAAAGCTGGCCTGTCTCCGAGATTCCTGTTAAGCAAGCTGAGGCGGTTGTCTCTGGATACACCCAAGAAGGGGATGACGGATTTTCCAAAGGAACGCGGGTCTTTCATCCCATTTTCGGAAACGGGGTGATTGAAGAGGCCCCTAGGGAACGGAAGGTGCGGGTATTATTCAAACGATACGGTTCCAAGGTGCTCCATCTGGATTATGCCCGCTTGCAGAAAGGGTAAGTCGGCTATGAGCGGTCGTCCCTATGAGCCCTTAAGTCCGGATCGGACTTACGATAAGGCCTTGACCTATCTGTATAACCTGCAAAAATTCGGGATCAAATTCGGATTATCCCAGACGAAAAACCTCCTAAGGGCCTTCGGCGATCCCCAGGGCAAACTCTCCTTTGTGCATATTGCCGGATCCAACGGCAAGGGCTCGGTAGCGGCCATGATTTCGTCTATTTATGCCCAGGCCGGATACCGGGTCGGTCTGTTTACCTCACCCCATCTGGTGGATTTTCGGGAGCGCTTTCAAATCAACGGCCGGATGATCTCCAAATCCCAGGCCTTGCGATTGATCAGAGAAATCAAGGCCAAGACCGATCCCCAAGAGCCTCCGACCTTTTTTGAATTTGTAACGGCCATGGCCCTGATCTGGTTCGAGCGGGAAAAGGTGGATTTGGCGGTGATGGAGACCGGGTTGGGCGGCAGGTTGGATGCCACCAATGTCATCCGTCCCCTAATTTCCATCATCACCACCGTTTCTTTGGAACATCAAGACCTTCTGGGGCGGACCTTGGAAAAGATCGCTTGGGAAAAGGCCGGCATCATCAAGAAAGGGGTCCCGATGGTCAGCGGTGTGGGCCAGGCGAAGATCAGAAGGCTGTACGAAGACATTTGTCGGGAAAGAAAGGCCCCCTTGTTTTTGGCCGGGAGGGATTTCCGGACGAAAAAACGGGATAATGGTACTTTTAATTATTATGGCATGTCCGAGGGTCGGTTCGGAGTGCAGAGCTCCAGACTTCGAACTCCAAAATATAAAGGACTTAAACCGACTCTGTTAGGGGACCATCAAATCAAGAACGCCGCCTTGGCCTTGACGGCGGTGGAGCTGCTTCGGGAGAGATTTCCGGTTACGGAAGAACAAATCCGCCGAGGTTTGGCCGAAGTGACCTGGCCGGGGAGGTTGGAGGTATTTTCCGAAAATCCCCGGATCGTCCTCGACGGGGCCCACAATCCGGAGGCCATGAGGGTCCTGGCCCGGGTCTTACCTCGGACCATTTCTTACCGGAAATTACTCCTCGTTTTCGGCATGATGAAAGATAAAAACATCCGCCGCACCTTGGCCCATATCGCCCCCCTGGCCGACCGCATTTTTTTCACTCGCGCGGAATACGATCGCTCTGCCGAACCGGAAAGGCTAAGCCGCCTCTTGGACGGCGCCGCTTCCGAAATTTGTTCCTCCGTCCCCCTGGCTATCCAAAGGGCCGTGGAGACGGCCGGTCCCGAGGATCTGATTTTGGTCACCGGTTCATTGTTCATCGTCGGCGAGGCCCGGGCCTTTTTAGGGTCCAGGTAGAGCGCCTTCCGCGACGGATTTTTTAGTGATTGACAGCCACGCGGTCTCCGAAGATAATGGTTGTAAAGTTAAAGGCTTAGGAAAGAGAAGGTTTCCTTTTTAAGCAAAAAACCAACGAGGGCCCTTACCTTTTATGCAGCGCGAGAAACGGCGGTTAGGAGACATTCTGATCCAAGCCGGGATGATCACGCCGGACCAGCTGGCTGCGGCCATTGAGGTCCAGAAGCAGACCAAAGACCGGTTGGGAAAGGTTCTCATCCAGCTGGGATTCATCTCCGAAGAAAACCTGATCAAGACCCTGGCCCACCAACTCAAGATCAATTATGTCAATCTCAAGGAAGAAAAACTCGACCCTTCTTTGGCCCAATTGATTCCCGACAAGGTGGCCCGAAGGCACATGGTCGTCCCCTTGGCCCGGATGGGTCAGGTTCTAATGGTGGCCATGGCCGACCCTTTGAACATCTTCGCCCTGGATGATTTGGCCTTTAAGACCGGACTGGAGATCGAACCGGTCATTGCCTCGGAAAAAGACATCCTCTTCGCCCTCGACCAAGTATACGGCACTTCCTTGGTGGACCGGATCGAGTCGACGGGCGAAGATCTTCAAAGTTATACCGCCCCTGAAGAAGAAAAAGAGGAAATAGGGGTGGGGGAAGAGACGGGGATCGATGAAGGCCCTATCAGCCAGCTGGTCAACCTTATCGTTTCCGAAGCCGTCAAGGAACGGGCCAGCGATATCCACCTGGAGCCCGACGAAAAGGCCCTGCGGATCCGTTACCGCGTTGACGGTCTCTTGAGGGAAACCACCTCTTTGGGACCCCGCTTCATCGCCCCAGTCATTTCCCGGATCAAGATCATGAGTAAGCTGGACATCTCGGAGAAACGTTATCCCCAAGACGGCCGTTTCAAGTTCACCATAGACCAGAAGGTAATCGATGCCCGGGTCTCCACCTTCCCCACCATTTACGGGGAGAATGTGGTCATCCGCCTCTTGGACCAATCCAGCATCCTCCTGGGACTGGAGGATCTGGGGTTCCTGCCCTCGGACCTGGAAAAGGTCTTATACCTGATACAGAAGCCTTACGGCTTCATCCTGGTCACCGGCCCCACGGGAAGCGGCAAGACCACCACCCTGTATGCCATCCTGAACCGCATTAATTCCCCGGAAAAACATATCGTCACCCTGGAAGACCCGGTGGAATACCGATTGGAGATGATCCGCCAGTGTCAGATCAACTTAAAGGCCGGACTGACCTTCGCCGTGGGACTTCGCTCCATCTTGCGCCAGGACCCGGACGGGATCATGGTCGGGGAAATCCGTGATTTTGAAACGGCCGAGATCGCCATCCAATCGGCTTTGACCGGCCATTTAGTCCTCTCCACCCTACACACCAACGACGCCCCCAGCACCCTCATCCGTCTCATGGATATGGGAGTGGACCCCTTTTTGATATCCTCCTCTGTGGAAGGGGTGATCGCTCAAAGGCTATTGCGCCTCATTTGCCCCAATTGTAAGGAACCCTATTCGGCCACGGAGGAAGAAAAGCGAGAACTGGGGCTGCCCGAAAAGGAAGAGGTCCTGCTTCACCGGGGAAAGGGTTGCCCTTTTTGTCGCGGCACGGGTTATAAAGGACGCCTGGGGATCTTCGAGATCCTTATTGTGGACCGGGAACTCAAGGAAATGATCCTGAAAAGGGCCGGCCAGAGGGATATCGAAGACCATGCCCGCCGCAGGCAGCAGATGAAGTCCTTGCGGGAAGACGGCATCGCCAAGGTCCTGAAAGGGATCACCACGGTGGAGGAGCTGAACCGCGTAACCCCGAAGGAGGCCCCTTTTCTTACCTTTACCGGAGTGGGGACCGAGGGCGAAGACGGTTTTAAGAGGGGTTAGGGCTTAAGGGACGGGATCGCCCAGGTCCTTTGGGGAAAGCCTAAAGGTTCTTTAGGCAGACCCCTTTTTCCTCGACCACCTGTTCCAGGACCTTGGTCAAATGGTTTTCGTCCTGAAATGCTTCGAAGTGTTTCAGGAAGAGGGGTTTGATCTTGGGATATTCCTTTTCGGGGAAAAAACGGGTGGTCGAGACCAGGGCCCCGGCCTTTTTCAGGAAAAAGTAGAGGGTGACCCGGATGGCCGGCTGGGCCACGAGACGGCTGAAGCGTTCCTTCTTTCGTTCGTATTCCGCCTGGGGGATCCAGAGGAGGATCTCTTCATGGGTTACGGTGAACCCGTAATGGTGGGTAATGAAAAACTTCCACAGTTCGAATTCCTGGTAGGGGACCAGGCGGCTTTCCCACTGGGTTTTCGCCCCGGTCTTTTTGCCGAGCCGGCATTGAACCAGTTTTACGGCGTTTTTCATGGATCCTCCTCCCTGAAAATATGTAACATAAGAAAGGTTTTTCTTTCAAGCAAATAGTTAGCGGGTTTTTGCCATGCCCCAATTCACTTATAAGGCCCGGGACCGAGGCGGGAGACTCCTTACCGGTCGTATGGAAGGCCTAAGCCCTTCGGATGTGGCCGGAAAGATCGGGAACCTGGGTTATATCCCGGTCTTCATTCAAGCCGATCCCCAGAAAGAACCTGGGGCCTCGAACGAGACGGACGCGGCCAAAGGCCGGGAGGGAGAGTTCTCTTTCGCCTTTTGGGAACGATTCAAACGGGTCAAGACCGAGGAACTGTTGTTCTTCACCGGTCAATTGGCGACCATTTTAAGGGCGGGCATCCCGATCACCACCGGCCTTTCCGTCTTGGCCGAACAGACCGATAATCCGGTGTTGGCCGGGGCCATAGAGGACATCTTGGATCGGGTTAAGGAAGGGGACCCTTTGTCGGTCGCTTTAGCCCGACACCCCAAGATCTTTTCCATCGTCTATGTACAAATGGTCCGGGCCGGCGAGGCCTCGGGCAGGATGGAGGAAGTCCTGAGGCGGATCGGGGCCTTCTTGGAATACGAGATCGAGACCAAGAACCGCATCCGCTCGGCCACCCGCTATCCCAAGATGGTCTTTTCGGCCTTAATCGGGGCCTTCCTCTTCGCCATTTATTTCATTATTCCAAATTTTATGAACCTTTTCAGTAGCTTCAAAACTGAACTGCCCCTGCCGACACGGATGATGCTCGGTCTGCATCATCTTTTTTCCGTTTATTGGTATGTCGTATTCCTTACCGTTGGGGCGATGGTAGGCGGTTTTTATTTTTGGATAAGGACTCCGGCCGGCCGTCGGCAATGGGACCTTTTTCGGATCCGCATGCCCGTTTTGGGGCCGGTGTTCTTGAAAATTTTCATGTCCCGTTTCACCCGCATGTTCGTCACCCTCAACCGAAGCGGCCTGCCCATGCTCCAAACCTTGGAAATCGCCGCTTCCACCTTGGGAAATGTATACCTTGCCGAGGTGGTCATGGGCATTCGACAGTCGGTCCAAGACGGAGGAACCCTTTCGGAAAAAATGAAGGACAAGACGATCTTTCCCCCCCTGGTCTTTCAGATGTTCGCCGTGGGGGAGTCTTCGGGGACGTTGGACGACATCGTCGAAAAGGTCTCGGAATTTTACGACAGAGAAGTGGACCAGGCCGTTAAAAATCTCTCTTCCCTAATCGAACCGATTATGATATTGTTTTTAGGTGCGATGATGCTCTTTTTGGCCTTAGCCATTTTTATGCCCCTTTGGGACATGACCAAGTTCATCAGGGGAGGGGCGGGATCTTGAAGGAAACCTTTATGCCGGTCCCTATATGGGATGGAATCTTTTTTAGGAAAGGGGATCAATGATGGTAAAAGGACAAAAGGGTTTTACCATGATCGAGCTGATCATCGTCATCGTCATCATCGGCATCTTGGCCGCCGTGGCCATCCCCCGTTATGTGGATATGCGGGCCCAGGCCCGGGCGGCGGCGGCGGACGGGATCACCGGAAACCTCCGGGCCGCCGCCGGGATCGCCTATGCCGATTACGCCATCAACGGGAGCAACACGGCCGCCATCACCGCCGGGGTGGTCCTCAACTACCTCCAGGATCGGGGGCCGGTAACCAATGTGGGTGCCACCGGTTTCAGGGCCACCATAAATGGAATTACTTATAACTGGACCTTTACCCCACCGGCTACGGTGTCCACGCATACACCATAATTCCTGATGCGAAACGGAAAGGGCCGGATCTTTTGGATACGGCCCTTTTTTCGATGACCCGCCAACGACTCGTCGTTCCCTTCCTTTTCCTCTCTTTCGCCCTGCTTTTATTTTTCTATTTTTGGGAGGTCCTTCTCCTGCCTCAGTTGATGGTCGAGCGGGACCTGCCCCTCTTCTTTTATCCCCTGCTCAAACTTTGGGTGGAGGCGGTCCGGGGCGGGGAATTCCCTTTATGGAATCCCTATTCCTTTTGCGGCCAACCCCTGTTCGCCTCCCTCCAGACAGCGGTCTTTTACCCCCCCAATCTCCTCCTTTTCCTTTTGCCCTTTGATTTGGCCTTCAATGTGACCATCATCCTCCATTTTTTCCTTTCCGGATGGTTCGTTTATCTTCTTTCTCGGGAATGGGGGGGGAGTCGAACCGCCGGGGCCTTGGCCGCCGTTTCCTTCACTTTCGGGGGGTTTTTGATTTCGATCCATAATGTGCTCAATACCCTGCAGTCGGCCGCCTGGACCCCTTTGATCCTTCTTTTGGCCCAAAGGGCCTTAAGCCGACCGGGATGGACATATCCTGTCCTGACCGCTTTGGCCGTAACGGTCCAATTTTTGGGCGGGGGGGTGGAGGTCTTTTTGATCACCCAGACCTGGGTGTTCCTCCTGACCCTCTTTCCCCGATGGTTCCCTGGGATAGAAAGGGGATCGCCTTGGCCGATGCGTTGGCGGAAATGGGCGGTCATCTACGCCCTCTTTCTCGGGCTGGGGGCCGTTCAAATCCTCCCCTTTTGGGAAATGACCCGGAACTCCATCCGGTACCAGGGTTTTTCAGTGGAAGAGGCCACCCGTTGGTCATTGCCTTGGCGGGATCTCTTATATGTCTTTGTTCCGGACTTTTTCCATCGGGGGCCCGAATACTATCTGGTCGATCAAAATTATTTAAAAAGTATTTATTTGGGGCTCATCCCTTTCTTAACGGCCCCGGCCTACTTCGCCGACCGGTCCCGGCGAAGGGCGGGGGTGGTCATCCTCCTTTCGGTCCCCCTGCTTTTGGCCTTGGGGAAGAATACGCCGGTGTACCCTTTCCTCCATAGCTGGATCCCCGGTTTTCGGACCATCCGGTTTCCGGCGAAATTTTTCTTTTTGACCCATCTGATGATGGCCCTTTTGGCTGGCCTTGGTTGGGACGCCTTCCGCCGGCGGTTTGCCTCAATCTCGAAGAAAGGGGCGATCGTGCTTAAAGTCGCGGCCATGATCTCGGCCTTGTTTTTCGCCTTTTCTTTGCTGGCCCTTCGCCTTTTTCGGGGGCCTCTTGTCCGATTCCTGGAGGAAAGGCACCCCATCAGTTACGCCTGGCCTTGGATCCTGAATCTCCATAACCTGGAGCGTTTCTTGTTATTCGTCCTTTTGGCCGTCCTCCTTTTCCTCTTCTTGGCCGACCGGAAGATATCCATCAAAACAGCCGGAATCTTGTTGGTCGGGCTTTTGACGGCCGACCTTTTTTTGGCCAACTGGGGGTTTTATCGCCGCATGGACAGAAAGGCCTTTCACGGCCTAAGTCCCAATCTACAGACGGTCCTGGCCGACCCGGAAAAAGGGAGGATTTTCCTCAGCCCCCTTTTCATGTCGCCCATCAAAACCCCTCAAAAAAAGACCCCGGAGGAACTGGCCCAGGCCGTTTTCCAGGAGGCCTTTTATTTCGACTATCCCTTGATCCACGGGGTCTACCATACTGCGGGCTTCGGCGTTCTCACCTATGTCCCTTATCAAGATCTCCTGGGCGATTTTCTCGAAAGAAAGGTCAGCCCGGAAACCTCCCTCTTCCCCGCCTTGACCCATGCCAGGTTCATCCTCTGGCACGAACCCATTTCAGATCCCGCCTTTAAACTGATCCGGAAGGGGGAAACCTACGAATGGTCCCCTCCAGGGGACGAAAAAAACCACCTGAACGGGCCGCCTCAGGCCCTGCGGTTCACGGCCTTCCTCTACCGGAATGAAAAGGCCTTGCCTCGAGCCTTCCTTGTGCCCGCCTATCGGATTGTTACGAAGGCCGAGGAGAGGGTTTCCTTGATCCGAAACGGGGGTTTCGATCCAAGAAAGACGGTCCTTTTGGAAGAAAGGCCCGCACCGTTTCCATCCGGAAAGGGACCGATCCCCCGATCGGATGGGGTACGCATCCTCAATCGCTCGCTGAATCAATTGGCCTTGGAGGCCTCTTGCAGCGGCCCGCGGGTCCTTTTGTTGAGTGAAACCTATTATCCCGGTTGGAAGGTCAGGGTCAACGGCCGGGGCCAAAAGATCTATCGGGCCAATCATGCCTTTAGGGCCGTGGCCCTCGGCCCCGGCCGTCATATCCTGATCTTTCAGTACCGGCCCTTTTCTTTTTCTTTGGGTTTGGCCGTAAGCGGTTTGACCTTTCTGTTTTTGTTGGGCCGGTTCTTTTATTCCCTTTTTTTGAACAGATCATAGATCCCGGCTTTTACGGAAGGGTCCAGCGCCACGAAAAAGGCAACCCTTTTCCCGGTGGTTTTCTTTTTCCCTCTTCGATATAATACATCGAAAAATCCATCCAGGGAGGTCTCCTATGCCGTCCGCCCTCAGAAACGCCTTCTTTTTCTTTTTTTCCCTCTCTATCGTCTCTGCCTTTGTCTTTCCCCTTCAAGCGGCCCGGGTAGAGCAGTTTTCCCCCCAGGGGACGGTGAAAGGGGTGCGGCAGGTGACGGCCCGTTTTTCCGAGCCCATGGTGACCTTCGGGGACCCGCGGCTGGAAGACCCTTTTTCCGTCCAATGTCCGGAAAAAGGTAGAGGGCGCTGGTTGGACAGCAGAAATTGGGTTTATGATTTTGATGGCGATCTGCCCGGGGGCCTGACCTGTTCTTTTCGGTTGAAGGACGCCTTAACGTCCCTTAAAGGGGAACCCATGGAAGGTCCGGCCCTGTTCTCGTTCGATACAGGCGGCCCGGCCGTCGTGGAAGTCCGGCCGGAAGGAGAAGACCGGGAAATTGATGAAAACCAGGTTTTTATCCTTACCCTCGACACCGAAGCGGATGAATCTTCGGTCTTGGAAAAGGCCTATTGGGTGATTCAAGGCATCAAGGAAAGGGTAGGGGTGCGTATCCTGAAAGGAGAAGAAAGGGAACGGTTGTTCAAGGCCTTGCGGCTAAAGGAAGGGGACCGGCCTTTGCTGGTCCTCCAAGCCCGACAGACCTTTCCGGCCGGGGCGACGGTCAAGTTGATCTGGGGCAAGGGGATCCGGAGCCGCAGCGGCCTCTCCCAAAAGGAAGATCAGGTCTTGACCTTTAAGACGCGAAGGCCTTTCACCGCCGAATTCAAGGGGCGGAAAGAAAAGCCCGGGAAAGGTGTCATCCCCTTATTGCCCATGAAAGTGGTCTTTTCCTCCCCGGTGGTCAGGGAAGAGGCCTTAAAGGCCCGTTTGAAAGGGCCCGGCGGCAAGGTTTGGAAGGCCAAGGCCGGGGGGGAAGGGGAAAGGCCTTTGGTAGACTGGATCTATTTTGACGGACCTTTTCCAGAGAAAAGCGAATTGATTTTGGAGCTGCCCAAAGGGCTAAAAGACGAGTCCGGTCGTCCCCTGGCCAATCGCTACCGTTTTCCCATGAAAATCCAAACCGACCGTTACCCCTCCCTGGCCAAGTTTCCTGGGACCTTCGGCATCTTGGAGCTGAAGGAGGGAGGGGTCTTGCCCGTGACCGTACGCAATTTGGAGGCCGAGATCAAGGCTTGGATGGTCCAGGCCCGGGATAGCGGAGATTCAGCGGTTGGGACGGAGGGTAAGACCCTCACCCCGGCCACCCGGCCCTCTCTCGGTCCAATTCGGTCCGTCTCCTCCGACGACCAGGAGAAGATCATTCGCTGGTTGCGGGACCTGAAAAGTGCAAAGAGGGAGGCCTCTCTCTTGAAGCCCCTGAAAGGGGTACGGAAAATGGAAGTCCCCAAGGAATTGCCTTCCCAGGAAACGGAAGTGGTGGGCCTGCCTTTAAAAGAACCCGGATTTTATTTGGTGGAGCTGGAAAGCGAAATCTTAGGGTCACGCCTTTTAAACAAACCCTCCCCCATGTATGTGGCCGCTGCTGCCCTGGTGACCAATTTGGCGGTCCATTTCAAGTGGGGCCGGGCCTCCTCTTTGGCCTGGGTCACCACCCTGGACAAAGGGGAACCGGTGGCCGGAGCGGAGGTGACTGTTCGGGACTGCACCGGAAGGAAGCATTGGTCAGGAAAGACCGACCCCAACGGTCTGGCCCGTATATCCGCTTCTCTGCCTGATGGCGCCTCCTTACCTACCTGCCGCGATAAGAGGGAGATGGAAGAATATTCCCCCGCCCTGGCCGGGATGGAAGGCGGTCTTTTCGTCTTCGCCCGCCTGGGTCCGGACATGACCCTCACCCATTCCAGTTGGAACGCCGGGATCGAGCCGTGGCGTTTCAATGTCCCCTTCGGCCCGATGGACGGTGAAGAGGGCTGGGCGGCCCATACCGTCTTCGACCGCACCCTCTTCCGGGCCGGGGAAACGGTACACATGAAACACATCCTCCGCCGCTTGACCCCGCAAGGGATCGGCGGCGCAACCGGTGGTGAGGCCTTCAGGGAAGCCGTCATCGAACACGACCGGACAGGTCAGAAATATGTCCTACCCCTCACCTGGCGGCCCAATGGGACGGCCGAATCAATGTTCCTCATCCCCGAATCGGCCAAATTGGGGAGCTACAGTGTCCGTCTCGTCCGAAGACCCAAGGGACCGAAAGGGGAGGAAATCGCTCTGGTTGGGGGATCTTTCCGGGTGGAGGAGTTTCGCTTACCTTTGATGCAGGCCGTGATCCAAGGCCCCAAAACCCCTTTAGTCCGGGCCCAAGAAATCCCCTTGGACCTTTCGGTAAGGTATCTGGCCGGAGGCGGGGCGGCCCATTGGCCGGTCAAAGTTCGGTCCGAACTCTCTCCCCGTTGGGTCTCCTTTCCCGATTATGAAGAATATGTCCTGGCCAACGGACGGGTCAAGGCCGGGGTCTTCCGCTATGGGGAAAGCGAGTTCGGCTACGGGGAAGAAGAAACGGAAGAAGAAGGGGCGGGAGAATCTTCTTCTCGGCCGAGGGAAAAGCTGGAAACCCAGGAGCTGGTGCTGGATGAAAAAGGCGGGGCCAGGGTCATCCTGGCCAAGGTCCCCCTGAGCGATGCCCCTAAAGACCTTTTGGCGGAAGTGGAATTTCGCGACCCCAACGGAGAAATCCAGACCGTTTCTGCTCGGATCCCCCTTTACCCGGCCGAGGTCTTGGTCGGTCTTCAAAGCGGAAGCGGGGAAGCTTCTCAGTCCAAACTTAAATATTCCTTGGTAGTCTTGGATTTAAAAGGCCGTCCTTTACCCGGAGTGGAGGCGGAAGTGAGGCTCTTTTCCCGGAAGAGCTATTCCTACCGCAGGAGACTCGCCGGAGGTTTTTATGCCTATGAGCACATCCGGGAGATCAAGGAGGTGGGACGCCATTGTCGAGACCGGACCGATTCCCGGGGGATGGTGTTTTGTGAAGGGCCATCCCCGGTTTCGGGTTCGGTCATCCTCCAGGCCGAGGTTTGGGACAAGGAAGGCCGATCCTCCTTCGCCCATCAGGAAATGTGGGTTTCCGGCCAGGGAGACCTTTGGGATGAGGCCAGAAACGACGACCGTATGGACTTGATCCCGGAAAAGAGAGGATGGGAAGTAGGGGAACAGGCCGTCTTCCAGGTTAAGATGCCTTTCCGCCAGGCCACCCTGCTGGTCACGGTGGAAAGGGAAGGGATTCTCGACGCCTACATCAGGAGGATCACCCGCGATCACCCCGTTGTGATGATCCCCGTCAGGGAAGAATACGCCCCCAATGTCTTTGTTTCGGCCTTGGCCGTTCGGGGACGTCTGCCAGGGACACAGGCCACAGCCTTTTTCGATCCAGGGAAACCGGCCTATAAACTCGGACTGACTGAGATCAGAGTGGGATGGGGACCCCATGCATTAAAAGTGGATGTTTCGGCCGATAAGGAGGTCTATCGGCCCAGGGAAAAGGTTCGGGCCCGGATTAAAGTCAGGGTCGCCTCCGGGCATAAACTCCCTCTCGGCGCGGAGGCGGCCGTGGCCGTCGTGGACGAAGGGCTATTGGAATTGAAGGCTAACGACAGTTGGGACCTTCTGGCGGCCATGATGCGCCGAAGGAACCTGTCCGTAGAAACGGCTACGGCCCAGATGATGGTTGTGGGCAAAAGGCATTTCGGTCGAAAGGCCCTGCGACAAGGGGGGGGAGGGGGGAGGCAGTTGACCCGGGAGTTGTTCGACACCCTGGTTCATTGGCAAGGAGTCGTCCCCTTGAACGAGCAGGGCGAGGCGGTCGTTGAATTTCCTCTCAACGATTCCCTGACCTCCTTCAGAATCACGGCCGTGGCCTTGGCCGGGAACGATCTCTTCGGGAGCGGCGGCACAAGTATTCGAACCCACCAGGATTTGATGATCTTTTCCGGTCTGCCCCCTTTGGTCCGGGAGGAGGACCGTTTTCGGGCCCTCTTCACGGTTCGAAACGCCACGGAGAAACCCATGGATGTGGAGGCCCTTTTATCCGTAACAGCGGCCGAGGCGATTCAAAAACCCCCGCAGTTGCAGGCGACGCTTCCTCCCGGAGGCGCCCAGGAATTGGGCTGGGAGGTCACGGTTCCTTCCGGGAAAGAGCGATTGGAGTACGAGATAAGGGTCAAGGAGAGGGGGGGGACGATGGAAGACCGGCTCCTGGTTCGGCAAAAGGTGATCCCGGCCGTTCCGGAAAGGGTTTTTCAGGCCGCCTTGCATCGGATGGAAGGGCCCTATTCCTTGACCCTGGAGAAACCCCGTGAGGCCCTCTCCGGAAAAGGCGGGATACAAGTGACGTTAAAGGCCCGGTTGGGGGAAGGTTTGACAGGGGTTAAGGCCTATTTCAAGGACTACCCTTATTCTTGTTTGGAACAAAAGGTCAGCCGGGCCGTAGTCCTTAAAGACGAAGGGCTTTGGAAGTCTTTGACGGCGGCCTTGCCCGTGTACATGGATGAGACGGGATTGGTGAAATACTTTCCGGGCCCGGCCAAAGGGAGCGACATATTGACCGCCTACCTCTTGTCCGTCACCCACGAAGCCGGCTTGGAAATACCGCCCGATCTTAGGAAAAGGATGATCAACGGACTCAAGGCCGTGATCGAAGAACGGGAAAGGGGATATCCTGTTTTTAGGGCCGCTGATCAACCCCTGCGAAAGCTGGCGGCCCTGGAGGCCTTGTCCCGCTACGGGGCGGCGGAGAAAGGGCTGTTCGCCTTTTTGACCCTGGAGCCACAGCTTTGGCCGAATTCGGCCCTTTTGGACTGGATAAACATCCTGACCCGGGTCAAGGAGATCCCTCAGCGGGAGGCGAGGTTGGCCGAGGCCCGGCGGATATTGCGCGCCCGTCTGCACCAACAGGGGACGGTCATGGATTGGGCGGCGGATAAGGTCCATCACCTCTGGTGGCTCATGAGTACACCCGACGGTCAATCGGCTCGGGCCTTGCTCACCGCCTTGGACTGGGAGGATTGGAAGGAAGAGCATCCTCGAATGCTGAGCGGCCTATTAAGGAGGATGAGGGACGGCCATTGGGATTCGACCACGGCCAACGCCTGGGGTTGGTTGGCGGTCAAAAAATTCTCCGACCGCTATGAACGAACAACGGTTAGGGGACGGACCGTGGCCGTCCTTTCGAATAAAAAAGAAGACCTTGCCTGGGAGAAGACCCCTTTGGGTAGGGAACTGTTTTTTGCCTGGCCCGTCGGTAAGGCCCCCTTGACCCTGATCCATGAAGGGACGGGCGTCCCTTGGGCCATGATCCGCAGCTTGGCCGCCGTCTCCTTGAAGCAACCTCTGTTCAACGGTTTCACCATCCGAAAGACCCTCCTGCCGTTAGAAAAGAAAAACAAAAATCAATGGAGCCGGGGGGATCTGGTCCGTATCCGTTTGGAATTGGAATCCACCGCGGAGATGACTTGGGTGGCCTTGTCCGATCCCATCCCGGCCGGGGCTATGATCTTGGGAGGGGGCCTGGGAAGGGATTCGGCCCTTTTAACCCAAACGGAACGGGAACGGGGATGGGCCTGGGAGGCCTATCGGGAGCGATCCTTTGAGGGGTTGCGGGTCTATTATGAATATGTGCCGCAAGGGAAGTGGGTCTTGGAGTACACGGTAAGACTGAATCAGGAGGGGGACTTTTCCCTGCCCCCAACCCGCATCGAGGCCCTCTACGCACCGGAGATGTTCGGGGAAAGGCCGAATCCGAGGATGGAAGTCAAACCGTGAGAGGAGCGAGGGACGAGGAACGAGGAACGAGCAACGAAGAATGAGGAAGGAGGATAGAGGGGAGAGGAGATAAGGAAATGAGAAAAAAGGTTGTCTGGGGCGGAATGCTCACAATCCTCTTTCTGGGTTCGATTCTATTGTCCCTTTTTGAAAGGTGTTCGAATTGGAAGACTCCAACCTTCGATGAAGTGAAGAACGCATACCGCACCTCCGATGCCTTGCTCCTGGACCGGTATGGAGAAGTCATCCACGAGCTTCGCACCGACCCCAAGGTGCGCAGATTGGAGTGGGTCACCCTAAGGGATATTTCCCCTGCTTTAATTAGGGCCGTACTCCAGACCGAGGACCGTCGTTTCTTTCGGCACCATGGGGTGGACGCCCTCTCCCTGGTCTCGTCGGTCGTGGCTTGGCCGAAACACCGAACCCTACGAGGGGCGAGCACCGTGACCATGCAACTGGTTTCCCTTCTGGACGATGGCTTAAAGGCTCGGGAACCCCATCGCTCCCTGTCCTTAAAGTGGCGGCAGATAAAAGCCGCCCGCCGATTGGAGAAGGTTTGGACCAAGGAACAGATCTTGGAGGCCTATTTGAATCTGATTTCATTCCGCGGGGAGCTGGTCGGTATCGCCGCCGCCGCCCGTGGGCTTTTCGGTAAGGCCCCTGGCGGATTGAACGAGGTCGAATCTTGGATATTGGCCGCCCTACCGGCCTCCCCCAATGCCGGGTGGGAAAGAGTCGCCCGCAGGGCCGCCCAGATAAGCCGTGCAGGCGGAGGGGGCTTAACCGCAGAGGAGATACAGGCCAAGGCGGCATCCTGTTTCAAAGTCCCTTATACCCTCAAGCCTTCGGTTACCCTGGCCCCCCATGCGGCCAGGATGCTCCTGTCCGGCGAGGTCAGACAGATCCGGACCACCCTCGACGGCAAACTCCAACGCTTCGCCCTTGAGACCCTGGATCATTATTTGGCCTCCCTAAAAGAAGGCCACGCCTTCGACGGGGCCGTGTTGGTGGTGGAAAATAAGACCGGTGAGGTCCTGGCCTATGTGGGTAACAGCGGAAGGACCTCCAGTGCGGCCTGGGTGGACGGCATCCGGGCCAGGCGGCAGGCCGGATCCACCTTGAAGCCTTTTCTTTATGGCCTGGCTATGAAAAAGGGTCTTATTACCCCTGCGTCCCTCATCGAGGATACCCCTCTTGCCGTTCCCCTCCCTTCTGGTCTCTATGTCCCGCAAAATTACGATACCCGCTTCCACGGTTTGGTGAGTCTACGGACGGCTCTGGCCTCCTCCTTGAATGTCCCGGCGGTCAAAACCCTTTTATTGGTGGGGGTCGAGGCCTTCTGGGAAAAACTAAGAGAATTGGGTCTGGATAGCTTGACGGAGGAGCCGGAACATTACGGCTATGCCCTGGCCTTGGGTTCGGCGGATGTTTCCCTTCTGGAGTTGGTCAACGCCTACCGCACCCTGGCCAACGGGGGACGCTTTAGTGAGATGAAGATCCGTCTGGAGGGAAGGACCGGGCCTTTCCGGCGGGTCATGGACGAAAGGGTCGCCTTTATCCTGTCCCATATCCTCTCCGACCGCGAGGCAAGGAGTTTGACCTTCGGGCTGGAAAACCCTTTGGCCACCCGTTTCTGGACGGCGGTAAAGACCGGCACCAGCAAGGACATGCGGGACAACTGGTGTGTGGGATATTCCGAGTGCTTCACCGTCGGCGTTTGGGTGGGCAATTTTTCCGGTGAGCCCATGCAGCAAGTGAGCGGCGTCTCCGGGGCGGCCCCCGTTTGGCTGGCAGTGATGAATGAGCTCCATCGCGGAAGGCCTTCCCGACCTCCGCAACCTCCGCAAGGGGTGGTCCGCGCCCGCATATCCTTTGAAACGGCCGGGGAAGCGGAAAGGGAAGAGTACTTTCTTAAAGGGACGGAGCCCCTTTCCTCGGTTGGCACGGGCACATTCTATGAGTCACCCCGAATCCTTTCCCCCCAGGCGGAGACCCTGATCCGAATGGACCCCGAGATCCCCGAAGATCGGCAGCGGGTTCCCTTCCGTTTTCATCCGGCAGTAAAAGGGTACCAGTGGGTCTTGAACGGGCGGGAAACCGGTGTTTATGATCCCTTTTTTTTATGGAAACCGGAACCGGGCAGACATGTCTTGTCCATTGTCGGACCGGACAAAGGGGTTAAGGATGCGGTGGAATTCACCGTCCGTTGACCCTTCCCGAGCGGGGCCGGTTTTTATTCCGAACAGGCCTTTGACATCTGTGATGGGCCGTGATAGAAAGCGGTTTCCAATTTTTTTAATGACCCGTATCGGATAAAAATACAAACGATAAGCCAGTGCCTTGACCCGGTTTATCCGTCGGCAAGATGAAAAAAAGAGATTACTCCCCTGAACGGTTGATCTTGGCCTCCCATTCCCCAAGGAGGAAGGCCTTTTTAAAAGACCTGGCGTTTTCCTTCAAGGTCGTTGCGGTTCATATGGACGAGCAGCCGCGGCCCAAGGAAGGTCCGTTAGCCTATGTTCGAAGGATGGCCAAGGAAAAGGCCGAAAAGGCCTCCCGCCTTTTCCCGGACCGCTGGGTCTTGGCCGCCGATACCGTTGTCGTTTTGGGGCGAAAGATCCTGGGAAAGCCCAGAAGCAAGGGGGAGGCGGAAAGGTATCTCCGCCTTTTGAGCGGCAAGACCCATCGGGTCATCACCGCCTTTTGTCTGAAAAAGGGGAAAAAAGGCTTGGTAAAGGCCGTTTCTTCTTGGGTGACCTTCAAGGAATTGAGGCCGGAAGAGATCCGATGGTATGTCCGTACCGGGGAGCCTATGGATAAGGCCGGGGCCTACGCCATTCAAGGCAAGGGGGCCTTTTGCGTGAAAAGGATCAGGGGTTCTTACACCAATGTGGTGGGCTTGCCCCTGACCGAGGTCCTGGAAGCCCTGGAGAGCCAGGCAGGGGTGAGGTTGAATTGAATTCGACATCCGGGTATAGGGTTATGCGTTGAGGAATTAACCGGTCTTTTTATCTGTTTCGGTTCAGTAGTCGGCTTTTCTCTCGTGAAGCGGATCTCGCAAATAGGTGGCGGCGATTTATCGGTTTTGTCGAGCAGGTCGGCTGATAACCCGTTTACAAGATCCTGTTTCCAAAAGGCCAAGAACGCGGCATTTCAGGGGATGCGAAATACGAGGGAGGGAGGAAGGGAATAGAGTGAGTTCCCTTGCTGAAAACATTCAAAAGGTCCGGGAGCGGATCCATGCCGCCTGCGGTCGGGTGGGCAGAGACTTCCAAGAGGTGCTCCTTCTGGCCGTGACCAAGATTGTCCCTTTGGAGCGCATTCGAGAGGCCTTTGATCTGGGCTTGACCCATTTCGGCGAAAACTACGTACAGGAGGCCAAAGGGAAGATCGAGGCCCTCCGCCTGGGCACCTGGCACTTTATCGGCCATTTGCAAAAGAACAAGGCCAAACAGGCGGTCGGTCTCTTTTCCATGATCGAGACCGTGGACGGCCTGGCCCTGGCCCGGGAACTGAATCGCCGGGCCAAGGAAGCAGGGAAAACCCTGGACATCCTGATCCAGGTCAACGAGGCGGGGGAAGAAACCAAATCGGGACTGGCCCCTGACCAGGTCCCTCCCCTTTTGGAGGAAAGCCCGAGTTGGTCGAATGTCCGTCTTCGGGGTTTAATGTGTATCCCTCCCTATGATCCGGACCCGGAAAGGTCACGACCGTGGTTTCGGTCTCTTTTCCGTCTTCGCCGGCGTTGGCAAGAGGAGTTCCCCCACCTTGACCTTTCCCACCTCTCCATGGGCATGTCCCACGATTTTGAGGTCGCCATCGAAGAAGGGGCGACCATTGTCCGCATCGGGACCTCCTTGTTCGGGCCACGGAGATAGCCTTTCTCATCCCCCCGTCCCTTTCGACCGGGAAGCGGCTTCCCTTTGGTGCAAAGCAAAAAAACGGTAAAAAATTCTTGGATTATGCATTAATCACTTGACAGGGGGGAAAGGGAGGTTTACAATTTTATACGATCGTCTTAAATAAGTGTAACTTATTTTATTTATTGATTATTTGTCCGTGAGGGAATTCGTCATACCATTTAAAAAAAGGAGGAGGCAATGAGAAGAAAGACCGTTTGGTTGACTCTGTTATTTTTCCTCGCAGCCGGTCTTTTCCCGCTTTACCTGGAGGCCGCCCAGCAGATCAAGAGGCTCGGCGTAACCCCCATTCATAAAGCGAAAGACCTCCAGGCCCATCAGGTCTATACCACGGCCAAAAAGGTGGAGAAGGACCTGAAGGCCGGCTTTGAAAAGGCAGGGTTGGGAGAACTTTTCGGGCCTTTTATGGACCAGCTTAAGTCCGCCAAGCCCGAGAAGGTCCAGGTGCCGGTAGGCGAGCAATTTCAGTGGATGATGTTCAAGAAAAAGACGGTTCGGGTGGCCAAGGATGCAGTCTGGGCCGGGAAAAAGCCCTTCTGGGCCTTCAAGACCGTGGTCCGTCACAAGGAAAAGGATTACGAATTCATCATCCCGGCCGTTTGTTTCAATGTGGCCTTGAAGTCGGTCACCGCCGTTCAAAAACCGACGCCGCCTCCTCCTCCCCCGCCGGTGAAAAAGGAAGAGGCCAAGCCGGCGCCGCCGCCTCCTCCACCGGTGGTCAAGGAAGAAGCTAAACCGGCCCCACCGCCCCCACCGCCGGCCCCTGCTCCGGCCAAGGCGGAAGAACCTAAGAAGGGGTTCTTTGTGGTGGATGTGGGTCCCATGGTCCGGTTGGATCCTTCCTGGTTCGCCATGATACGAGGCGGGTTCATGTATCGGTTCCATCCTAAGTTCGCCGTAACCGGGATGATCGGCGGCGCCCCCTTGCTGGATGGACCGGACAATGACTATTCGGCTGTCTTGGCCGACGCCGTCTTCTCCTTCTATCCGACGAAGCGCTTCTTCATCGGCGCCGGGATCGGTATGTGGTCCACCGAGAAGAAGACGGACGCCGATGTCATCCTCCAGGCCGGTTTCAACTTCACCGACAAGGCCAAAGGGCCCAATTTCGGGATGTATTTCGAAGCCCGGTCCGACACGGATGAAATCGGGGACTTTCTGGAAACCGGGAGGATCGGTATCGGTTTCCGGATGATGTTTTAAGACTTAAAAAGACCATTAAAAAAGGCGAGGGGGTTTCCCCTCGCCTTTTTTGTCTTTCTTTTTTCCTTCGACTACAGCCTGCCCGGGATCACCACCCCCATCCCTAAAACCAGCCGCAGATAAAGAAGCGTCCCCATAAGCAAGACGAAAAAGACGATCACCCCGTAATCTACGGCCTTCATCTTGGGGCGGTAATAAAAGCTTCTTTTCACTTTGGGATCGAAGCCCTTGGCTTCAAGGGCCATGGCCAGGGTGTTGGTGTGATGGACGGCGTAAATGAAAAGGGGTACGGCCTGGGGGATGAATTTGCCGATGCGCTTGAAGAGGTTGCCCGTCTCCAGATCCAGGCCGCGGGACATTTGGGCCTGGATGATGGTCGCCCCGGCCCCGGCGAAGGTGGGGACCAGGCGTAAGGCCGTGGATAGGGCGAAGGCCAATGGATAAGGAAGTCCCATGAGGATCAGACCGCCGGTCAATTCCTCGTTGCGGGTGGTGCTCAAGAAGATGAGGCCTATGGAGACGAAGGTGGCCAAGCGCAGGCCCATGGCCAGTCCGTAGAAGACCGATTCCCGGCTGAGGGACAAGGGCCCGAAGGACCACCAGCGGGTGGGACCTTCAATAAAAAAAGGCCAAAGAAGGGTACTGAACAAGATTAACAGGATCAGGACATAACGGAGTCTCCGGAAATTGGTCATGGCCCGGGCCCAAAGGGCGATTAGGAATACACCGAGGCTGATCCCGGCCATATACAAGGGGTGATTGAAGCAAAGACAGATGACGAAAAGGATGAGAGAGGCCGTCACCTTGGTCCGTGGATCCAGGCGGTGGACGGCCGTGTCCTTATCCAGATACAGGAAGATGTTCATGCTTTAATTCCTCGAGCATATCTTCCAGGGTCATGGACAAAAGGCCTAAACGATTGCCCAGGCGGACGAGGGGGGGAGGGGAGAGGGAGGCCTTTTTCAATTCCTCTTCCCGGGCGAAGACCCGGCGGGTCGGACCGTCGAGGATGATTTCCCCGTCTTTCATGACCGTTGTCCGTTGGGCGTATTCGGCCGCCACCCACATGGCATGGGTGATGATGATGACCGTGTGGCCTTGCCCGTGCAGGCGGCGGAGGAGGTCCATCATGCGTCTTTGGTGGAGGTAATCCAAGCCGGTGGTCGGTTCGTCGAGGATGATGACCTTGGGCCGGACGGCCAACACGGAGGCCACGGCCACCCGCTGCCTTTCCCCTTTGGTCAGGGTGAAGGGGAGCTTCTTTTCATAGCCCTCCAATTCGACCACGGCCAAGGCCTCGGCCAGCCTCTCCTTGATGACCCGAGGGTCCATCCCCATGACCTTGAGGCCGAAGGCGACCTCCTCTTCCACGGTGCGGGCAAAGATTTGGTGGTCCGGGTTCTGAAAGACATAACCGACAATACGGGCTAGGTCCTTGTGCAGATAGGCCGAGGTGGGCTTTCCTTTTACCCGCATAACCCCCGATGATGGCTTGAGGAGGCCGTTACAATGCTTGGCCAGGGTGGTCTTCCCCGAACCGTTTTGACCGATCAAGGCGACGAATTCCCCTTCCTGGACCCTCCAATGGATCCTCTTCAGGGCCCGATCTTCCTGCTCCGGATAGGCGAATTCCAGGTCTTCGGCCTCCAGGATAAAAGGCCCGCCTGATGGTGAAGGGGTTTCCTTAGGCGATAAATGATGGGTCCCGGCCGATAGCCGGTTTTTTTCGATCTCCCTCAGGGCCTCTTCCACGGTCAAAGGGGCCCCCGGCCACCCCATGGCCTGAAAAAGTTCAACCAAGGAAGGTGGCTTGACGCCGCAGGCCCGGAGGGAGGAGAGGTCGGTCAGGACCTGGCGGGGGGTGCCCCGGGCGACCACCTCCCCGTTACGCATCAACCAGAGGGCATCGGCGTTTACGGCCGTTTCCGGTTCCGGGGCGACCAGGACCAGGGTCTTCCCTTCTTTCCGTAGATCACCGGCCACGGTCAGGACCTCTTCCGCACCTTGGGGATCCAAGTCGGTGGTCGGTTCGTCGAGGACCAGGATGTCCGGCTTCAGGGTCAAAATCGAGCCAATGGCCAGCCGTTGTTTTTGCCCGCCCGAGAGGGTGGCCGGTTGTCGTTTCCGAAAGGGTTCCAGGCCGATGACCTTCAAGACCTCCCGGACCCGCCTTTCGATTTCCGAGAAGGGGAGCCCGTGGTTCTCCGGTCCGAAGGCCAATTCCAATTCCACATTGGTGGAAAAGAGCTGGGATTCGAAGTCCTGAAAGACCTCACCCACCAGACGGGACATGGAGGCCACCGTTTCTTTGGCCACCTCCCGGCCTTTGACCAGAACCCTCCCCGAATAGCGGCCGCGGAAAAATTTGGGGATGAGGGCGTTCAAGGAACAGCATAAAGAGGATTTACCGGCACCCCCGTGTCCCATGATGCAGAGGAAAGACCCTTCCTCCATGCTTCCGGAGACGCTTTTCAGGGCCGGGTGGTCTCGCCCGGAATAGGTAAAGGTCAGGTCTTCGATGGAAAAGGCTTGAGGCATGGAATCCCCACAGGAACGATCATCCTTTACTCTGTTCGTTTTGAAAGGAGATGCGGCCGGTCTTTTTAAAGAAGAACGGCGCCGATGATTATGGCCGCCGTGGCCGTCCAGCCCACTAAAGCGACCGACCAGTCGGTAAAGAGGCCGCCGAAGAGACCGAAGAGGGATCCCAAAGTCACCAACCAGGCCCCTAAGGGACCGGCCAAGGGTCTTCCCAGGTCCCCTTCTTCCAGGACATCTTCCCAATACAGGTTCAGATTCTCTCTGACCAGCTTATAGACCGCAATCAACAGGAGAACGCCGATGGAACTTCCGATGGTATTGTTGAGGGTAATGATCTTGGTCAGGACCTTATAGGGGACCATGCCCATGAAATCCACAAAGATACTGATGACCACGGCGCAGGCCGTGGAGGAAATGAAGGCGATGAGAAAATAGGTCAGCCAGTTGCGCCAGACACCGCTTTCCCAGTTGAATTTTTTGTGATGAAAAGGGACCCAAGCGGTCCAAAGGGTGTAGGGCAGATAACCGAGGAGAAAATTGCCGACGAATCCGGCGGCGGAGGCCGGAGTCAGGGTCCCGAAGATGTCGCCGATCAGGTTGCCGATAGCCGCACCCCAGGCCCCGGCCGGCCCGAAGAGGAGACCGAAGGTCATGGGAAAGATGTTGCCCACCCGGACCTCGGTGATGCCGGGGATGAGGGGGATGGCGGTCTTGAAAACGGCCAACGCCGCCCCATAGATAGCGGCACAGACGGCGGTCAAGATGATCATGCGGGTGTTTTTCCACATGGTAAAGGCGGCCTTCATAGGAATCCTCCTTTCATCCATCCGAAGGGCGTTCGTTGGGTCTGTGAGTCGGGTTGGGTTGTTTGTTTTGCCGGGTCCTTGGGTTATCGGGTTGATCGGTGTGACCGGATCTTGATATCCGATAACCCCAAAAAGGGAATATCCTAAGGTCCTCCTTCATTGCTTCATATATTGCATGGTCCCGTCCTGGAGGACGGCCACCTTGGCCTCTCCCGGGAATTCCTTTTCTAACAGGGAAAGGCATTCCTCCCAAGTCCTGACGATGTGGGCGTCTTCTACATGACAGATCATGTCCAGAAAGGTTCGATCCGGATACGGGGCGAAGACGATCAGTTTTTTGATCAAGTAAGGGATAAGGCCCTGGGACCTCGGCGTATACTGACGTCCACCGTAATCGGTACCCCAAGCGCGGAAGACATAGTGGGGGACTTGCCCTTCCGGGGCGTCGGAGATCAGGACCGCCACCCCTTCTTTGGGTTTGAGGGTCTTAAGGCCCAAGGCCAGGGCAATGGCCGACTCGTTGGCCTTGCCGTAGGCGTTGCAAACGGTCACATCGAAGCCGGTGGAAAAAGGGATCCCGTAGTGATCCTTGCCCTCTTCGGCCCCGGCGGCATGGGTGGCCCGGAAATCACCGGCATAGAGGTTGGTGATCTCTCCGCGGCGATTGATCAGGCAGTCCACCTTGAAGTCCAGCCCCACGGCCTCACCGGCGGCGTCGCATTCGGCCCGCATGATGTTGTTTTCGAAATTTCCAAGGCCGGTTCGGGATGGGTCGCGGGCCAGTTGATTGTGAAATTGATTGATGGTCTCTATGCCGGCTACGCCGGGGAGGATGAGTTTGGCCCCGCCGCCGAAGCCTACATGGACATGGGGGGTGATACAGCCGATGCCGATCTTCAAGTCGCAGGCCAAAAACTCCCGATTGAACCACAATTCCACCCCGGTGGGGGTCCTCCCGATGCGGACCGTATTCTGAAAGGGGTCGTGATTGTAAACAGGATAGGTTTCGACGATCTTGGGCCCCAACTTCTTTCGGGCGTTGATCATGTCATAGGCCCCGTGTCCGCCCAAGGCCCAGAGGAACCGGATTTGCTCCGGCTTCATCCCGACCCGATGGAGGATGGCGGTGATGTGGGGGGCGATGTCCTTGACCGGCGTGGGGCGGGTCATGTCGTCGAAAACGATGACGGCCTGTTTTTTCCCCCGGGCCCGTTCTTCCAGGGGAGGGCCGGCGATAGGAATTTCGATCTTTTCCCGGATTTGGTCAGGGGTCAAGGCCGGTCGGTCGAAACCGGGGGAATTCAGGTTGTGGACATCCCAGCGGTCGGGAAAGGTCAGGATCCTCTCCCGGTTTTCATACCAAAGCAAGGAAGGAACGGCGACGGTCTGCATAAAAACCTCTCTTTTCGCCCGAGGCGTCAATCCGGGTCCAGGTTGGTTTTTCTTTTCCTCCGGACCGTGACGAAGATGTAATAAACCATCAAGAAGGGAAGCACCCCCAAAGCCAGCTCGAACCGCCCTCGGAATAAATGATAGGTCGAAAACCCGACTATAAGTAGGATAAAAATGAGCTGGACCCAGGCGGCGACCTTAAACATTTTGGGGGACCCCCAGTAACAAGGTGAGGATATTATAGTGACGGGAGAGAAAGATGCAAGGAATTTGATGGATGAAAAAGGACCCGAAGAGAGGGAGACCCTCCCGGGTCCATCATCTATCAGGGTAGGCCTGGTTGTCAAAGTGGGGGGCTACTCAAAGAGCTTCACATATTCCCCGTACCCCTCTTTCTCCAAATCTTCTTTGGGGATGAATCGGAGGGCCGCCGAATTGATGCAATAACGGAGTCCCGTGGGTTTCGGTCCGTCGGGAAAGACGTGGCCCAAATGGGAATCCCCATGGCGGCTCCGGACCTCGGTACGCACCATAAAATGGCTGCGATCCTCTTTTTCGATGATGTTTGCCGGTTCCAGGGGCTTAGTGAAACTGGGCCAACCGGTCCCGGAGTCGAATTTATCTTTGGAGCTGAAGAGGGGTTCGCCGGAGACGACGTCCACATAAATCCCTTCCCTTTTATTGTTCCAATATTCGTTTTGGAAGGGCGGTTCGGTCCCGTTGCGGCGGGTCACCTCGTATTGCAGGGGGGTCAACTTCTTTTTGATTTCTTCTTCGTTCGGCTTCGTGTATTTGGGGCGGCTCCGAGACCCTTTCCCCCAGGTTTCGACGATGAACCGGTCCCTTCCCGATCCCCAGCGATAGGCCTGATATCTTTCAGGATGCTTGCGACAATAATTTTGATGATACTCTTCGGCCTTATAAAAGGGGCCGGCCGGCCGGATCTCGGTGACGATGGGTTTGTCGAAGAGGCCCGATTTCTCCAAGGCGGCCTTGGAGGCCTCGGCCAGCCTTTTTTGTTCCTCGTCGTGATAAAAGATGGCCGTCTTGTATTGAGGCCCGCGATCGGCGAATTGTCCTCCGCCGTCGGTGGGATCGATATGCCTCCAGAAGACGTTCAACAGGCCTTCATAGGATATCCGCTGGGGATCGTAGCGGATCATGACGGCTTCTACGTGCCCGGTCGTGCCTTGACAAACCTCTTCATAAGTGGGATCTTTTTTGTGACCGCCCGTGTAACCGGAAACGACCTCGATCACTCCCGGTATTTTTTGGAAATCGGCCTCACTACACCAGAAGCAGCCTCCGGCGAAGGTGGCCGTCCGATAAGAAGAACCCGTATCCTTCATGGTTTCACCTGCCTTTTTTCTCGAACCGGCTTTCAGCATGCCGACTGAGACCGAAAGGATTAAAAACAACAACAAAAATAGGAAAAAACGATTCTTTGTTTTCATCTTTCCCTCTTATTTTACGTTTAAAGATAAGCCTGTTTCGCAGGAATTCAAGGGCCGCCCCGCCGACGGGTGGGGGAAATCTATTGACTCTGCCGACGCAAAGGATTTATTACTATAATCAAGGGGCTCATAATAATATAGACAAAAAAGGATCGGGGAGGTCTTCTTTTTGGGGTTGTCCAAAGGGTCATTGATCGCCCTAACCCGGCCGGTCCAGCTAATTTAGATTCGAGGCAGGGCCTACACCAAAGCCTGTTTCCATCTTAGATGAAGGCCTGCTCTCGATTTGATTAAATAATTTGCCCGGCAAAGAAGCTTCCAGGTTGAGGGTGGACAATCCCCAAAAAGAAGACCTCCCCGATCCTTCCTCAAACGCAAAGCGCAAGTTTCATGTCAATACTATTATGAAACTGTTAAAATATGAAAAATTTTAATCGGCCTGGTCAAAATGAACAAGGGTTTTACGGTTATTGAATTGATTCTTGTCATAGTCATCATCGGCATCCTGGCCGTGACGGTCCTCCCCAGGATGATCAACCGGGCCCCGATCAGCGCCCGCGAAGCGGCCGAGATGGTGGCCGCCGATCTTCGCTTTACTCAGGAACTCGCCCTTTCCGGAACCGCTTCTCAATCTGTGATCTTTACGGCCGGCAGCAACACCTATACCGCCGGTAATCGCTCCGTCACCCTCCCGGCCGGAGTAGTCATCAATACCACCACCGTCATAACCTTCGACCGGTTCGGCGTCCCATCCGCCAATCCAAGCTTCACGGTAGATGTGGGCGGGACTATGGTCACCGTGACTCCACAAACAGGGAGGGTGACCATTTCATGAACCTAAAGGCCTGGCAGGGAAATTCCTACAATCCAGGAAAAGTCGGCTGCCGACGCCTTTTCACCCCCCGGGGTTTTACCCTTATCGAGACCATTATCTTTATTGTATTGGTGGGCTTTTTTTTGTGGGCCTTCGTCGCCCCTTTCTCGACTTCGGTCCAGCGAATGGAAAAACCCGAGATCGTGGCCGGGGCCATGTTTCTGGCCAAAGAAAAGCTGGAGCAACTGCAACCGACGACCTACAGCGCCGTTCAAGACGAGACCCGGGCCCCTTTGGGGGGGGATTACGCCGCTTTTGAAAGGCAGGTTACGGTGACCCTGGTGGATTCAAACCTTTCCTCCTCGGCCACGGACCAGGGCTACAAGAAGGTGACCGTCACCGTTTTTCATCCACAGCTGCCGGCGGCCGGGTTGGTTGTGGAAACCCTTTATACCGATTTTGCGGACTGATCGGAAAAGGAATATGGGGAGCAGACAAGGATTTTCCTTCCGAAGGATCGTCGTCGCATCAAGGACAGGTAAAAGGGGGGAAAAGGCCCCGATTTTGTTGCGGTCGCAGGGTTTTTCCCTCATCGAAATGGTCATCAGTATCATCATCCTGGGTATCCTGGTGGTCTACACTTTTTCTTTTATGGGCAGCAGTATGGAAACCTATGTCCGGGTCCGGGAACATAAGGTCTTATATGATGAGGCGCGGCTGGCCCTGCGCCGCATGGCCGACGAGCTCCAGGACGCCGACCGCTCCGCTCCCATTACGGTTACCCCCAATACCGGCATTTCCTTTACCAAACGGCACCTCTCCCCGGTGGTGGTCACTTATACCCTTTCCGGCGGGGTCTTGAACCGCGTTTCCGGCGGCCAAACCCATGCCTTGACCGGGAACGTCCAAACCTTCAATCCCTCGGTGGACGGGACGACGAAGGTAGTAACTTTGGAACTGGTCCAAAGCGTGCCGGGGGGCGGGAACATCAGGTTTCGAACGGCCGTCTATCCGCGAAACGGTTCTTAGGGTTCTTAGAAAAGAGTTTCCCGTCCCTGTTTGAAGGACAAGATGCGGGTTTCGAGCCCGGAGAGGGCGGCGGCCGGCGGGAAAAAAGCCTCTCAGAGGATGCGTATGAAGTTCGGAACAAAGGGAAAAAACCAAAAAGGCCTTTCCCTGATCGCCTTGATCATAGTCCTCCTGGTTCTGGGCACCATAGCGGTCATCCTCAGCCGCCTTATGGCCACCCACCAGGAGACGGTCCCCCTTTTTTTGGACACCACCCGGGCCTTTTACGCAGCCCAGGGAGGGGTGTGGTATGTTGGAAAATATCTAAAAGACAGCGGGGGCAATGACTGGACCGCCGTCAGCCCCCCTCCCAACCAGCCCATCCGTTTGGGAAAAGGGAGCTTTTCCGTAGCCTTTTCCCCGGTGGACGCCGACCACCTGACCGCCACCATCATCGGGTCCTCGGGAGCGGCTCAAAGACAGATAATCGTACACTTCGAAAAGACTACCGGATCGGCCTTGGCGGTAAGAAGCCTCGGTGCCGTCGTTATAGGAAGCCACGCGGTCCTGGATTGTGATCCTTCGTCCCCTACCCATACCGTTTGTACCCAAGCCAACGCTTTATCCTGCCCATGTCTTCGTCAGAATGTACCTCCGGCAGAGATGCCTGCTCTCGGTCCACCTTCCCCTCATCCCCCTATACCGCCGGGGGGATGTACCATAAATTCCAACCGAACCCTCGCCGCCGGGACTTATTTCTGCGCATCAGGATTGACGATCGCCAATAATGTCCGGGTGAACCTTGCCGGTCCGGTGACCATTTTCACCACTTCCTTTGAGCTAAGAAATAACGCCCTTTTAAATCAAACCGGTTCGGCCGCCGATTTATTGATTGTGGCCCAAGGGGCGGTCGCCCTTGGGAACAATAGCCAAATGAAAGGGGCCGTCTATGCCCCGGGATTTGACGTCACCGTCCAGAACAACGCAAACTTCACCGGCACCATCTCAGGAGGAGGAACGGTGAATTTAGACAACAATTCCACTTTCAATTTTGACGACCGAGCCGGGAGAAATACGCCCTACTACCCACAAGCCGGCAGCGGGGCCAAGCCGAAAATCCGTATTACCGAATGGCAGGAATAAAATTCTTTCTTTTATTTTTTCCCAATCAAGCGGTCATCTTATATTAAATCGAATCGCCCTAAAGGATTAGGGCGATTCCCTTATTGCCCATTCGTTTTCTATATCCCATATGTTGTGTATCTTTTGGAAAAATCATACTATATATTGAGTTTTTTTCTTGACTTTTCCCCATTTTCTTCGTACAAAATTCCGGGGCGGAAAGTATTTTTCTAAAGGATTGCCGTGGCTTCATTCCGACTGGCCAAGAAGTTCATCGCCTTGGATATGGGCGGCCATTCCCTGAAATTGGCCGAGGTCCAACAGGTCGGGGAAAAGGTCGTCCTACTCCGTTACGGAATCCAACGGCTACCCCTGGGCAAAGGTCCAGAAGGGAAACTGGATGAAGAAGAACTGGCCTCTTTAATTCGCAAGGGCTTGAAAGATATGAAGGCCGGGGCCGCCAAAGGGGCCTGCGAAGTGGGGGGGCCGTGGACCGTGACCAGGCACCTCATCGTCCCCGACCTGGCCGATGAGGAGATGCGGGAAGGCATCCGCTGGGGCTTTCGAGGGGAATTTCCTTTTGCCTTGGACGATGCCTTGATAGACTTTTTTAAGTTGGACACCTTTAAAAATGCGGAAGGTGAAAGGGAGGCCGAGATTATAGCCGCCGTGGCCACCCGAGAGGTGGTAGAGCGGCAGGTCGAACGGTTGAAAAGGTGCGGCCTCAAACCTTCCTTTATCTCATTGCCGGCTTTCTCCCTGATGCAGGCCTACCGTTTCACCCAACCGCCTCCCTGGGCGGAGACGGTTGTTCTCATTGACCTGGGTCACAAAAGCAGTAAAATCGCCATCCTTAAAGAGGGAAAGGTGAAGTTCTTCCGGGAAGTCGCCGTGGCCGGGGATTTCTTTACCCAGGCCCTGGTGGGGACCCATGAAGGCCACCAAGGGCAAGTGGAAGTGGATGAGGCCAAGGCGGAACGGATCAAGGTCCAAGTCGGCCTGGTTGAAGAAGGGACGCCAAATCGGTGGGTGGAAGGAATCCCCCTGGAGCTGGTGCAAAGGCGGTTGGGGTCGGTGGCCGACCGCCTCCTCCTCGAAGTGGAGCGATCGTTGAATTACTACAAGAACCAATTCAAGGACTATAACATCCATAGGATCCTTTTGACCGGCGGAGGAAGTCAACTCAAAGGCATTTTTAGGTATTTGGAACAAGGCCTGGAAATCCCGGTCCAGCCGTGGGACGGGATGGGCCCTTTGATATTGAAGAAAAAGATCGATCGGGATCGTTTCCAGGCCTCCTTACCTTTTATGATTAACCTTATAGGCCTGGTCAGCCAAAGCCGTCCCTGGATAGATTTCGCTCCCCTGTTGGTTCGGCCCCAGGCGGAAAAGGTCTCCCGGACAAAAAGGATCAAGGCCGCCGCCATCGCCTTATTGCCCTTAGGCGCGGCCGCTTTTTTTGGCTCCCAGTATGTTTGGGTGGCCCGGGAGGGGGACCGCCTGCAAAGGGATCTTAGGGCCAAAACGGAACAGATGGCCCGTATCAAACAGGCCATGGCGGAATTGTCCCACCTGGAACGGGAAGAGGCCGAACTCGACGCTTTTTTGGGAAGATATCCCAAGATCCGGATCGCCGATCCTTCTTTGTTGAAAGGATTCCTGGGGGAGCTGACCACCATGGTCCCGGCCTCGGTGATGCTCACCCGTTTACGCATCGCTAAGGTCCAAGAAACGCCCCCGGCGGAGGCCGAAGAAACCAAAGGGTCTCCCGTCGCCGATGCCGAGGACCCTTCGAAGATTCCCACAAGGGCGGTTTCGGCCCCCTTATCCCCGGAATTCGCAGTGGAGATCCATGGAACGGTTTTTGTGGAGGATGCCGAGGTCTTGAAGGTCCTTTCCGATTTCATCAGCAACCTCAAGGGATCGGGTCTTCTAAAAGAAGTCAAGATCCGTTCCACCAAACAAAATGAAACCTATTCGAAAAACGCCGCAGATTTCGTCCTCGAGGCCAAACTGAGGGAAAAAGGGACGGGAGGACCAACCGATCAGGGGAAGACGCAAGATGAGAAAAAAAGCGTCTCAATCAACCGCTAAGGGGAGGGCATGCTGCTATTTCTTTTAGGTCTTTTCCTCGGTTGTTGCATCGGGGTGTTTTGGGTCGCCCTGTTGCACGGTTCCCGGACGGGCAGGGAGGTCGCCTTTCCGGAAAGGGATGCCGGGGATGTGAGACGGTAAACACGACGACCATCGGGCGGGAAAGACTACTTTCGGCGAAACCCCTTTGAGGATAGGGTTCGGGGGTGAGAGGGACGGATATTTTGTAGGGGAAGGCAAGGATGGCGCTGAGGTTCCGCGAAAAGGTCTTGTTGGGATTGGCTGTACTCATCGGGTTGGTGATGGGCTTCGATCAGTTTGTCACCTATCCTAAGAAAAAAGAGAACAGGGCCTTGGAAAAGGAGGTCCATGAGGCCACGGAAAGGATCACCACGGCGACCGCCTCCTTGGTCAACCTCCAGGCCGTCAGGAAAAGGGTGGAAGAGAAACGCCGGGCCATGGGGGTTTTGTCCGGCCGGATAGCCGATGAGAGACAGTTGGATCTCCTTCTGGAACAATGGGGCAAGGAAAGCCGTCTGCGCAATATCCGCTTGGTCAGGGTGGACTTTAAAGAAGCCCCTCCGGACACAACCCAAAAAACGGAAACGGGATCGGCGAAAAAGGCCTTTAAAAAAATGGAAGCCCAGGTGGAGTGGCTGGCCGAATACGGTTCCATCGGTCCCGGTCTGGGGGACGTTTTCTCCTTGCCCCTGTTGATGGAGCTGGAAGAAGTGGACATCACCCGGAAGGATGAGCATTTCCCTCGGTTGGAGGTGATCCTGAAAAAGAACCTCTTCCTCCAGAAACCGGCCCGCAAGGGATCGGAAAAATCCGGCCAGGGAGGGTGAGCGTTGGCCTCCGGCGGACGGGCACTTGTTTTGGGGGTCGTGGCCGCCCTCTTGGCGTGGGTGGCCGCAAACCGTCCGGACGGCGGGGCCGGAGCGGCCCAAAGGGAAAGGAATCCCTTTGCCTTGCCTCCGGGGATACAAAAAAAGAATCCTCCCGTCGGAGGGGAGGCCGCTTCGGGCCGGACGAAGACTTGGGAAGGGGAAACGGATTTCAAAGTTACCACCATTTTAATCGGGACCCGGACTAAAGTGGCGGCTATAAACGGGAAATTGGTGCGGGAGGGAGAAGAGGTGGAAGGTTTTCGCGTCGTGGGGATCTTTCCGGCTCAGGTGATCCTCATGCGGGGGAAAGAAAAAAAGATCGTGAAGCTTGATTACGATCCAGGCCGAAGTTTCCGAAAAACCCTTTCCGGCCAGCGGGTCATGGGACAAAGCCAATGAAGACACCCCTTTCCATAAGCACAACGATTACACTCCTTATGCTGCTTTCCCTCTATTTCGGGCCGGGGGGGGTGGTCCAGGGGAAAGAATTGACCCTGCCCACCCCCGAGGGGGTCAAGGGCGGAGAAAAGGGGGATTTGCCCCAAACGCGGTTGTACTCCCTTTCCGTACGGGACGCGGATTTGAAGGAGGTCCTCTTCGCCTTTGCCAAAGACAACGGCGTCAATATCGTCGTAGATCCCGATGTCTTCGGCAAGGTGACGGTGGACCTGAAACAAGTCACCCTGGCCGCGGCCCTGGAGGCCCTCCTAAGACCCTTGGACCTGGAATACCGTCAGGAAGGGAACATCATCCGCGTTTCCCGACCGAGGATGGAGACCCGGACCTTCGTCCTCAACTACCTGACCACGGTCCGCAAAGGGTCGGGGTCGGTTTCCGGAATCGGAGGGTCTTCGGCTGCCGGGCCCAAGGCCGGGGGCGGGACGGTCTTAAGTCAAGTGATCACCGAGGATCAGGCCGACCTATGGGAGGAGATCCGGGAGGGCATCAAAAGCCTCCTGACCAAGAAATCGGGGAAAAGGATCTTGAAAAGGGAGGCCGAGATCGGGAGCAAGGAACCGGAAAAACCGGGGGCGGAAAAGGGCAGCGCCACCTATGTGGAAGAGATCGAGGCCGAAGGGGACGGTAAGGTCCTGATCAACAAGATGGCCGGCTTGGTGATCGTCACCGATTATCCCAGCCGTTTGCGGGAGGTGGAAAAGTTCCTGGCCAAGGTGGAAGAAACGGTTCAAAGGCAGGTGATCATCGAGGCCAAAGTAATCGAGGTCTCATTAAACGACGACTTCCAGCTCGGGGTGGACTGGCGGCTGATCCCCAATGTCATGAATCTGGGCACGGGGGGATGGATCCGTCAGAGCTTGACCGGTACCACGGACTATCCGTCCGTCAACCGTTTCCAGATCGGTGTGGCCAACACCGATTTTACCGCCCTGGTGGACGCCCTTTCCCTGCAAGGCAAGGTGGAAGTCCTCTCCAGTCCACGGGTCTCCACCTTGAACAATCAGAAGGCCATCATCAAGGCCGCGGTGGAAGATGTGTATTTCGATGTGACGGTGGCCGCCGGGACCCCGCCGATCACCACGGCCACGCCGAAATACATCACCATCGGGGTCATCCTGGATGTCACCCCCCAGATCGATCGGGACGGGACGATCATCATGGATATCCATCCCAGCGTCACCGAGCGTATCCGCACGGCCAATTATCCCGATACGGGACAACAGGCACCGATCATCAGCGTCCGCGAGACCCAGACCATCGTTCGCGTTCGGGACGGACAGACGATCCTCATCGCCGGTCTGATGCAGACCAAGGCCCGGGAAGAGTTGAGCGGGGTCCCCTGCATCATGAACATCCCCGTCCTCGGCCAGGCCTTTCGTCAGACCCGGAGGGACAAGGGTAAGTCGGAGATCGTCATCCTCATCACCCCGACCCTCTATGAGGGGAAAAAGGTGATGGATGTCACCCGTGAAGGGGAACGGAAGGTCGAGGAGTTCCGTTCTTCGCCCACCCCGGGACGGTATGACCTGATCCGGTGAAACCATGTACGAAACCTACTTCGGCCTGAAAGAAAAACCCTTTCGGATCACACCGGATCCTCGTTTTCTTTATCTGAGCGAAAAACACGGAGAGGCCCTGGACCATCTGATCTACGGCATCCGCCAGGGCGAAGGGTTTATGGTCATCACCGGGGATGTGGGCACCGGGAAGACGACGGTCATCCGTTCGCTCCTGGAGCGGCTGGAGGCCTCACCGATCAAGACCGCCTTGATCCTTAATCCCTTAATGGACTGGGAGGAGCTGCTCAAGGCCATCCTGGAGGATTTCGGGTTGATTCCTCGAGGAAGTTCCCGTAAGGAGTGGATGGATCAACTGAATGCCTTTTTGCTTTCCCTCAATCGAGAAGGGAAAAAGGCCGTAGTCATCATCGACGAATCCCAAAATCTCACCCCCGCCCTCTTGGAGGAACTTCGATCCCTGTCCAACCTGGAAACGGATCAGGAAAAACTGTTGCAGGTCGTCCTGGTGGGCCAATTGGAATTGTGGGACAAGTTGAACCGTTTTGACCTCAAACAGCTGCGCCAAAGGATTTCGGTCCAATACCGCCTCACCCCTCTATCCTTTACGGAAATGAAGGGGTACATCGCTCACCGCTTGAAGGTCGCCGGGATGGGGGAGGCCTCCATTTTTTCCTTAAAGGCCTTGCGTCGAATTTACCGGTACTCCCAGGGTATTCCTCGCCTGGTCAATCTCCTCTGCGATCGGACCTTGCTGGTTCTTTATGCCGAGCAAAAGAGGGAGGCCACACCGGTCCAGGTGGAGAAGGCCTTGGAAAGCCTGCCGGAGATCCAAAGGACTTGGCGGTTCTGGAAGGGGTGGGGTCTTCGGCCTTCGGTGATGGCCCCCATCGGCTTGTCTCTGGTCCTTTTCCTGGGGGGGGCCGTCTATTTAAAATCCCCTTCCCTGTTTTCCGGGACCCGTGCCTTCGGCAAGGCCGAAGAATCCTCCTTGACCCGGGAGACCTTTTCCCGGACCCTTTATACGGTCCATGTGGCCTCCTTCCGCCGGCCACAAAACGCCGAGGGGCTTATCCGAAGGCTTTGTCAGGAAGGGCTGGAGGCCTTCGGTATCGTCTACGAACACCCGGAAACCGGCAAGTGGTATCGGGTGGTGGCCGGTCAGTTTGAAGGGGTGGAGGAGGCCAAGGCCCTGGCCCAACGCCTGAGGAGCGACGGCTCTTATCCCCTCTCCGTGGTTATAACCCTTCCGAAGAATCCGACCCCGATCAAAGGGGAAAAGAAGGGGGCGAGGTCATGAGCGTTATTCGCGACGCCTTAAGAAGAGAGTCCGGAAACGGTCCATCCTCCCTTCCGAATCCAACCCCACTAAAAGATCAGGACCGGGGGAAAACGGACGGGGGTTCGCCCAAGAAAAGGTGGATGATCGTCGGCTTGTTGTGCCTTGTGGCCGGTGGGATGATCGGGTATTTCTTCTTTTTCTTGGAGGCAAATAAGGCCCCTGTTTCCCTGATCCCTCAACCCAAGGTCCAAGTCCTGGATAGTCTTTCCTCCTCTTCTTCCCCTTCCTCTCCAACGGCCAAGCCTATTGGGAACAAAACCCCTTTGACCACGGAAAGGGAACCCCGGCAGGCCGTCTCGGTTTTTCAACCCCAACCGACCTTTCCCCGGGAGAAAAGGGGCAAGGCCAAAGCACAAGCGGCTCGGATGAAACCCCTCAAAGTCCCCGAATCTTCAAGGCCCGAAGGGGCGGGGGAAGAACCGACGGCCCGTCAATGGTACAATGAAGCGGTTCGGGCCCAAGAGCAAAAGGAATACGATCGGGCCCTCGAGGCCTACGCCCGGGTGTTGGCCCTTCGCCCCCATCATGCGGAGACCTATAACAACTTGGGGTTGATTCACCTGGACCGGGGTCGCCCGGATCTGGCCAGGGAAATGTTCGAAAAGGCCTTGATCCTTCAGCCCCGTTATTTGAAGGGCATGAACAACCTGGGACTGGCCTATTTCCAGGAAGGAAGGTGGGAAGAGGCGGGCGATCAATTCCGTAAGATCCTCGAACTGGACCCGGGTTTCCTGCCGGCCTATATCAATCTGGCCGCCGTTTACAGCCGCCAAGGACAACGGGAACAGGCCCGTAAGGTTCTGATGAAGGTTTTGGATTACCAAGCCGATTATCCCGAGGCCTGCTATAATTTGGGGCTCCTTTGGGAACGGGATGGGGTCGAGGATAAGGCCTTAATCTATTACCGGAAATTCATTCAACAGGCCCAAGGACCAAACCAGGCCTTGGCCGATGCCTTGAAAAAACGCTTTCCCCAATTGCGATGAATCCGTTGTGCCTTCCCGTCTCCTCTGGGCTTCCCCTTTTCGTGCCGGGTTGTCTTGGGCCCCGACCAATGGTTTCTTTCCGGGAAGAGTAAGAGCTCTTTGTTTCACCTCCCACCCCATGAGGAGCTTTTTTAAAACGCTACCGGCAGGGTTTGATAAGGAATGGCCCGGGTTTTGGCGGGATCGGGCCAAATCATCCCCCTCCGCGTTGCGCCATAGATTTATTGTCGGAAGCGGTCGGAGCGAGGCCGTATCAATCCCTTTTCCACCAAACGTTGGCCTCGGGAGGGTCGAACAATTTAAAGGTCTTTCCCTCGCGGATAAGGGGGGAGGTTTGATCCTCATTCGCTTCATGAAACAAGCGGTCAATGGTCAAGAGGAGGCCGAGGAGGGGGCCGTACCGGGCGAAGGCCTGCCGGGAATAGCGGGAACAACTGGGGGACATGTAACACTGGGAGGCCATCACCGGGGCCAGGACTTCTTGATAGAAGGTAATCCCTAAGGACAAGAACGAATCGGTCTCGGCCGGAGGATCTTGGGGAGGGTCGCCTCCCAAAACGGGCGGGGGAAATAAAGATAAAAGCGCCAAGAGCGCCGATAGGACCAGGACTGCAGAGGCCCTGGTCCGGAGGGGGGCGGGGGCCCCGGATGAGGAAAGGGCCGGTATTGATCTCACGGCCGTCGTCCTTCAGAATTGAAAGATTAAGGCCAAATAAGGGGCATCCGGTTTTTCGCCGCGGCCCCACAAACCGAACCGTATCCTGTAATTGTTCAGGAATTCAGCCTCCCTCTTTCGATTGATCTTGTGGGCGCTGTTGACGGCGCTGTAGATGTTGCCCGAGTACCAGGCCAATTCCATGACCGATAAGAGGACGCCGAGGCCGTGGTTTTTTTCCTGGAAGGAAGAGGCCGCCGCCCAGGTGAAGAGGCCGTTGATTAAAAAGGCGATGAGGGCGTCCTGTTTTCGGTCCAGGTACCAGTGGCCGGCCCCGGGGAGGGCGGCCGCCAAGAGGCCGGCCGCGGTCGGGGATAGGCGGGGGAGGTGCCTGGCCTCCTCCACAGAGCGCCGATGCAATTCCTTCTCCGCCTCAGACAACGGGGCCTCTTTAAGGATTTGCTCGGCCCGGTCGAATTGTTTCCCTTTGACCAAGGACCAAAGCAGGGCCCGACAGGCCATGGCCGGGTAGGGCGGAGCGCCTTCCCGGATCAGGGACTCCCACAAGGAAAGGGCCTGTTCTTCTCGACCCAGTTCGCTATAAACCACGGCGAGGCCGAAGACGATGGCATCCTTGAAAGGCGTGTCGGGGCGACGGCGCAAGGACGCTTCCCATTGAAGGACGGCCTGGGCATAGTCCTTTTTCCGCCGGAGGGTCTCGCCCAAAAGGTAAGCGGCCTGGTCGGCCCGCTCTCCCCCAGGATAAAGGAAGAGATACCGTTTGAATTCAAGGATCGCCCCGTCCCAGTCCTTTTCCTTAAGAAGGTGCTCGGCGAATTCGAAAAGGGCTTTTTCCGAGAGGGGCGGTGGGGGATCGGAAAAGACCGGTGTCGCCGTCAGGAACGAAAAAAGCAACAATAACCCATAAGAGACCTTTAGAGACATAATCGATCGGCTACCTTGTTGAATGAGGTTCCGAAACAAACTTCTCCCCATCACCTTATAACACAGCCTTAGGATTCGGCCAAGGAGATTGTCGAACTTTTCTCTTAATGGTTTAAAAATTAGACAAACTTCGGCCTAAGGAGGCGGGTTTTTTTAATAAAGTCCCAAACGGAGGAAAATACTATTCTACCTTTGCCATACTATTATTAGTTGCAGAAAGCGATTACGGATTGTCATCTCTTAAAAGGTATGTTATGGAAGGGTTGGAATAAATCGGTGGGGGACCTCTAAACTTATGACAGGCATACGCAGGTCGTCCATTTTCATCCTTTTCCTGACGATCCTTTTCATGATAACCGCCGCTTGGGGGGCGGAAAAGGATTTCTTATCTTCCGGGGCCGATTCTGGTCAAGAGCCCTGGGATATCGAGGCCCAGGAATTGACCTATAACAAGGAAACCGATACCTATACGGCCAAAGGGGAAGTGGTCATCAAAAAAGGTGAAAGGGTCCTGCAATGCGATTGGGCCACGGTCAACCGCAAGACCATGATCGCCCGGGCCGTGGGGAACATCCGTTTTTCTTCGGCCGGGGATCAGCTCCAGGGAGAGGAAATGACCGTGGACCTGGACAAGCAGACCGGCGAGATCAAGAAAGGCCGCCTCTTCTTAAAGCAGAATCATTTTTATGTCACCGGAGAAGAGATCCATAAGACCGGTGAATCCACTTATCGAGTGGTCAACGGCACCTTCACCTCCTGCGACGGCGAAAAGGTCCCCTGGGAAATCAGGGCCAAGGAGCTGACGGTTACCGTAGAAGGCTACGGTCAGGTTTGGCATTCTTCCTTTCGGGTCAAGGATCTTCCGGTCCTCTATTTTCCTTACATGGTCTTTCCGGCCAAGACGAAGAGGCAGAGCGGGTTGTTGATCCCCGAACCCGGCTATTCCACCCGGGACGGGGCGCTGCTGAACCTCCCCGTTTATTTTGTCCTTTCCGACCAGACCGATCTTACTTTTTATGAACAGGTCATGAGCCGCCGGGGATTCATGCAGGGTACGGAGTTCCGCTATGTCCTTTCCCCCCAATCCAAAGGGACCCTGCTTTTCGATTATCTGTTCAAAGACCTCCTCGGACGGGAAGAATACGAAAAGGGACACATCGCCGAACCCTATGAGCGGCGTTATTGGTTTCGAGGCAAAATCAACCAGCGTCTGCCCTTTCAGACGGATCTGAAGCTGGACCTGGACTGGGTGAGCGATCGGGATTACCTGAAGGAATTCCGCGGCCTGAGCAACAACCTGAACGACAACCGAACTTATTTCCTGAAGGAGTTCTCCCGGGATGTGGACGGGGAGACCGTGCTTACCCGCAAGAACGCCGCGGTCTTCACCAAAGGCCTCGGCCCCTATCAATTCACCGGGGGATTTATTTATTACCGGGAAGTGGACGGAACCGAGGACAGCCTCCATCAGCTCCCCTTCCTCCGTTTCGACAGCGTCAAGCAGGCCCTGTGGAAGAATCTCTATCTGCAGTGGTATTCTTCTTATAACCATTACTGGCGCAAGGAAGGGGAACAAGGGCAGGTGCTCGATCTCGATCCGACCCTTTCCCTCCCTCTACGCTGGAAAAATTATCTGAAAATGGAGGGATCCCTGGGGGTGACGGAGACCCTTTTCCAAGTGAAGGAGAAGGAAAGCGATGCCGTAAAGGATACGGGGAGCCGGACCGTCCCCAGGGTGCGCCTGGACCTCTCCACCGACATCCAGCGCGTCTTCCAGGTCTCGGGAAAGGAATTGCAAAAAGTCAAACATACCATCCGTCCCCAGATTATTTACAATTATGTCCCTGAAGTCCAACAGGAAGGTCTCCCCTCTTTCGTCAGCGCCTTGAATAAGCAGAACACCCTGACCTATTACCTGACCAATACCTTTACCGGCAAGTTTGTGATAGGAAAAGGCAAAAACGGCGAGAACCTCTTTTCTTACCGTGATCTGGCCCAAATCCGTTTTTATCAAACCTATGATATCAACGAGGCCGGCCGGGAAACCGCCCCGGGCGAATCGCGCCGACCCTTTTCCAACCTTTACGGGGAAGTGGAATTCCGGCCTTTGAGCCGCCTCACCTGGCGTTCCACCTTGAGCTGGTCTCCTTATGAAAAGGAGATGGCCTCCCAAAGCCATTACCTGTCCTACTGGGACAAGAAGGGCAGCAGCGCCTATGTTGAATATTTCAGCGGCGCCGGGAATACTTACCGCCAGATCAACGCCAATCTCTTGTGGAAGATCCATCCGGCCTGGTCGGCCGATTTTCTCACCCGATATTCCCTGGACCAAAAACAGAACTACGAGACCAAGGTGGGGTTGAGTTATACCCACCAGTGCTACGGCATCCGGGCCTATTATGCCACCACCCTGGATGACCGCAAATTCATCGTCTCCGTTTCCCTGAAAGGATTGGGGGAGCTGTTTTAAGAAACCCGTCGGAGGACGGGAAGGCCGAATCGGCCGAGGAACGGAACCGAAAAAGAGGAGGAAAAGATGTTTGATTTTATGCTGAGTCCGGAGGAAAAGTCCTTCGCCCTGGAGGTGAGGGAGTTCGTCAAGACCGTGCCGGCGAACATGATCCGAGACATGGATGCGGGCCGGTTGGAAACCGGCCGGCCCTTTATCGAGATGGCCGCGGCTCGGAAGGTCCTGGGACCGCGCTTCCCCAAGGCCTTAGGCGGTCGGGAATTGAACTGGGCGGCGGAGGTGGCCGCCGTGGAGGAGGTGGGGGTCCTGGGCAATTCCCTTTCCTGCGCCTATGTCATGCCCAGCATCGTCGGCGAGGCCCTCAACCGTTTCGGCACGGAAGAACAGAAGAAAAAATATCTCCTTCCCACCTTGGAAGGAAAATTATACAGCGCCGAGGCCTTGACCGAACCGCGGGGAGGGTCCGATTTTTTTGGGGCCACCACCACGGCCGTCAAGGAAGGGAACCGATTCCGTCTCAACGGAGAAAAACGCTTCGTCGTCGGCGCCCAAGACTCCGATTGGTTTTTGGTCTACGCCAAGTCCGATCCGGCCGCTCCGCCTCATGAATCCATCAGTTGTTTCATCGTCGAGCGGGCCATGGGGGTGAAGGTTCAGAACCTGTACCAACTCATGGGGACCCGCGGCGGCGGCACCGGTCGGCTGGTCTTCAAGGACGTCATGGTGCCCGAGGAAAACCTGGTGGGGGATCTACATCAGGCCTATGCCATCTTCAACCGGATGATGATTCCGGAGCGCCTCTTGAGCGGGGCCGGGGCCGTAGGGGCGGGACGGGCGGCCCTGGAGGTGGCCGCCCGGTACTCGACGCGTCGTAAGGCCTTCGGCAGGACCATCGATCAGTTCCAGGCGATCAATTTCATGGTCGCCGATTCGGTGACCCTCCTGGACGGGGCCCGGGCCTTGGTCCTGGCCGCGGCGCGCAAGGTGGATGCCGGGGAAGACGCCCGACGCCTCGTTTCCGAGGCCAAAAAAGCGGGCACCGAAGCGGCCTGGCAGGTGATCAACAACGCCATGCAGATCATGGGAGGGATCGGTTACACCACGGTCTATCCCATCGAAAGACTCCTTCGGGACTGCCGTTTGGCCATGATCTGGACCGGGACCAACCAGATCATGAATCTCCTCATCCAACACGAATATTATAAAGAGTTGAAGCGTTCGGCCGGGCAGGCGCGGGACATCGAACCCGACGCCCTTAACCCGGAAGAAGAGGAAAAACATTACGGATAAACAAGCCGCCCTTTGGCGCTGTTTGTAATGAGGAAAAAAAAGAAGGATCCCCGGGGCCAATAAAAAACCCGGGGATCCGGAAAAGTCATTTATTTTTTTCGAAACACCCCCTGATTTTCCATAAAACCGCGGAGAAGGCCCTCCATCTCTTTCAGGCTGCGGCCGCTTCGGTCGGCGGCCTTTTTCAGGTCCTCGTATTCTAAAGAAAAGTCCTTTCGACCTTCGTCTTTTTCCAGTCCGGGACGGAGGACCCGCTTGATCCTCACCGGACCCCAAGGGGTGTCCACGGTCTCTATCGTGCGAGGCAGGGCGTAGCGGTCCACTTCGCAGGAGCGGACGCCCAGGGTGGTGGTCTCGGCGAGGATGATATCCTGAAGGACCTGCCGGTGTTCAGGATCGGTAAGGACCTGAAGGAGGACACCGGGCCGGTTTTTTTTCATTTGACAAGGGATCATCAGGCCGTCCAAGGCCCCGGCGGCGAAGAGTCGTTCCCAGAGGCGATCGTACCACTGGGGATTCATGTCATCAATGTTGGTTTCCAAGACGATCAACCTTTCCGTCCGGGCTTCCCTCCTTTTTTCCCCGAGCCAGAGACGGAGGGCGTTGGGGCGATCTTCAAGTCTCTTTTGCCCAAGACCGTATCCCACCCCTTTCAAGGTCATGGCCGGCGGAGGTCCGTACCGCCGGGCGTAATGGGTGAGTATGGCCGCCCCGGTAGGGGTGACCAGTTCCTCCGTGGTCCCGGAAGGGACGACCTCGGCCCCTTCCAAAAGGGACAAGGCCGCAGGGGCGGGCAAAGGCAGGCGGCCGTGGCCGCTGGTGATCCAGCCCCGGCCGACCGGCAGAGGGGAGGAATGGACCTCTTCGATCCGGAAATAGTGAAAGGCCAGGGCGGTGCCGACGATGTCCACGATCGTGTCCAGGGCGCCTATTTCATGAAAATGGACCTCTTCCAAAGGGGTGTCGTGGATCTTTCCTTCGGTCTTGGCCAGACGGGTCAGGATTTCCAGGGCGTTCTTCTTGATTTCTTCTTCCAAGGGACTTTCTAAGAGCATCTCCCGGATGGAGGCGTAGGTCCGGATCCTTCCTTTGGGGGGATTCCCCCGGACTTCCAAGGCGACCCCGCTGATGTGGGACCGTTCTTCTCTGCGGATACGGAGGCGGAGTTCAGGTAAGGGCAAGGCCTTCAATGTTTCCTTGAGGCGTTTTGGGGGGAGCCCCAGGTCGAGAAAGGCCCCCAGAATCATGTCTCCGCTGACGCCGGAAAAACAATCGAAGTAGATCAGCTGCATGGGTTGAGATTATCGTCCTTTTCTCTTGTTCTGTTTGTTGTTGTGGGTGAAGGGGGCGAAAGGATTCAATCGAAGGTAGAACCGAAAGGGGTCCCCCTTCCCGGTTATTTCTTGCCCAAGATTCCTCCCTTTTTGGCCGGGCGGACCAGGACCATATCCAGGACCTGGTCGATGGTCTTCACCGGGACGAAACGGATCCGGCGCCGGACATGCTTGGGGATCTCCAAGAGGTCCTTTTGGTTTTGTTCAGGGATGATCATGGTGGGGATCTTGGCCCGGATGGCGGCCAGGGTCTTTTCCTTCAACCCCCCCACGGGCAGGATCTTGCCCCGCAGGGTGATCTCGCCGGTCATGGCCACGTCCTTGCTGACCGGGATGCCGGACAGGGCCGAGATCAAAGAGGCCACCAAGGTGATCCCGGCCGAGGGGCCGTCCTTGGGGATGGCCCCGGAGGGGACATGGATATGGATGTCCTGGTTTTCGTAAAAATGGTCTTTCAGCTTGTATTTGTCGGCCCGGGAGCGGGCGTAACTCAAGGCGGCCTGGGCCGATTCCTTCATGACCTCGCCCAGTTGACCGGTGAGGATGAAATTGCCCTTGCCCTTAAGGACCATGGTCTCGACCAAGAGGATTTCCCCCCCGGTGGGGGTCCAGGCCAAACCGGTGGCTACGCCTACTTCATGGACTTGACGGGACTCGTCGGGGAGAAAAGGGGGCGGCCCCAAGTAATGATGGAGATTGGCCTTGGTGATGGTGTAAGGCCCTTTTTTCCCTTCGGCGATCCGCCGGGCCACCTTACGACAGAGAGAGGCCAGTTCCTTTTCCAGGTTCCTCAAGCCGGCTTCATCCGTATACCCGTTGATCAGGGCCAGGAGGGTCTCCCGGCTGAGCTTCAAGGAGTCGGGTTTGAGACCGTTCTCCTTCAGTTGCTTGGGCAAAAGATGGCGCAGGGCGATATGCACCTTTTCCTCGTCGGAATAACCCGGGACCTCAATGACTTCCATGCGGTCCCTGAGGGCCGGAGGGATGGGGTCCGTGGAATTGGCCGTGGTGATGAACATGACCGAGGAAAGATCGAAAGGGAGATTGAGATAATGATCGCTGAAGGAGGTGTTTTGTTCCGGGTCCAAGACCTCCAGGAGGGCGGCGGCGGGGTTGCCCCGAAAGTCGGTCCCGATCTTGTCCACTTCATCCAGCATAAAGACGGGATTGCGCGTCCCGGCCTGTTTGAGACCCTGGAGGATGCGTCCCGGCAAGGCCCCGATGTAGGTCCGGCGATGGCCCCGGATCTCGGCCTCGTCCCTTACCCCTCCCAAGGAGAGGCGGACGAATTTCCGACCCAACGCACGGGCGATGGAACGGCCGAGGGAGGTCTTGCCCACCCCCGGAGGACCCACCAAACAGAGGATGGGGCCTTTCATGCGGGGATTTAATTTGCGGACGCTCAGGAATTCCAGGATCCGTTCTTTGACCTTTTCCAGGTCATAGTGGTCCTGGTCCAAGATCTTCCGGGCCCTTTTTACATCCAAACGATCCCGGGTTTTCTTGTCCCAGGGGAGGGCCAGGACCCAGTCCAGATAGGTACGGATGATGGAGGTCTCGGCCGCATCCGGGTGCATCTGCTCCAGTCGGGAGAGCTGCTTCAGGGCCTCCTCCTTGGCCTCCTTTGGCATACGGATCTCTTCCAGTTTGGATCGCAATTCCTTGTATTCGGCCGTTCGGTCTTCGAATTCCCCCAGCTCCCGACGGATGGCCCGCAGTTGCTCCCTCAGGTAATATTCCCGCTGTCCCCGACCCATTTCCTCCCTGGCCTCGGATTGGATGCGGGCCTGGACTTCGGAGACCTCCAGTTCCTGGGCCAGGTATTCATGGACCCGGGCCAGCCTTTTAACCGGGTCGGTCAATTCCAAAAGTTCTTGAGATACCTCGAGTTTCAGGCGGAGGTTGGAGGCCACCAGATCGGCCAGTTGGCCGGGTTCCTCCATCCCGTTTAAGATGGCCGTGACATCGGGGGTAAGGAGGTCCTTGAGAAGGAGGATCCTTTCGCTCAATTCCCGGACATTGCGCATCAAGGCCTCGATCTCCACCCGGTCACCCGTCACGGGGAGGTCGGGAAGGGTCTCGATCCTGACCTGCATAAAAGGCGTTTCAAAGACCGTCTCGACGATGCGGGCCCGGCTTAAGCCCTGAACCAGTATCTTGAGCAGGCCGTCGGAGATCCGCATCATCCTTAGGATCACGGCCACGGTCCCGATGGGATAAAGGGCGTCGGGTGCGGGTTCTTCCGCCAGGGGGTCTTTTTGAGCGGTCAAAAAGACCAGGCGCTCCTGGGTCAAGGCCTTTTCCACGGCCAGGATAGACGGCCCCCGGCCTACTTGTAAGGGCAGGATCATATGGGAAAAAACCACCGCGTCCCGCATGGGGATGAGGGGAAGTTCTTCCGGGATGGTCAGGTCCTTAAAAGGCTCGCCGATGATCTTTTCCACATCGAAATCGGTATCCGGAAAGGCCATGGAAAGGTACCCACTTGCTTTGGTTTCGGGGAAAGGGGACGGTCCTTGCCTTTATTAAGGTGAACGGGGCGGCGACATCAGGCCCGCCGTCCGTCGGCACTCTTATAAGTTACGGCCGTCCTTGAAAGATCCACCCGGCAACTGTAATTTTTTCCGACCGGATCGTCAAGGGAATTAAAGAAGAAAAAAAAACATAATTTTTCTTGACCATTTTTAAAGGCTTGTGATAGAAATTACAAATTGTTTTGGGGTAGGGGAAGGTATGAAAGGAACAAAGAAAAAGACCGTTTTGAACGGGGAGGAGATCCGGAAGGCCCTTGAGGAGATGACCGCCCGGATCATGAAAGATTTCCCGGAGAAGGAACGGTTGGTCCTCATCGGCATTCGCACCGGAGGGGCCTTTTTGGCCGGACGCCTGCGGAACCTTTTGCAGCAGGGGCAGGGGACGGCCGTCCCCACCGGGGCCTTGGACATCACCCTATATCGGGATGACTGGACCCGGATCAATCACAAGCCGATCGTCGGCAAGACCGAAGTCCCCGTCGGTCTGGACGACAAAGATGTCATTTTGGTGGACGACGTCCTGTATACGGGGCGGACGGTGCGAGCGGCCATGGATGCCTTGATCGATTTCGGCCGACCCCGGCGGATAGCCCTGGCCGTTCTGGTCGATCGAGGGGGACGGGAGTTGCCCATCTGCGCCGATTATACGGGGATCCGCTTGACCATAGGTCCCCGTGAACGGGTCCATGTCTATCTCAAGGAAGGAGGGGCGAACGACCAGGTGGTGGTCGAAGCCGAGACGGAAACGAAAATATGATTTGACATCGCGGAAGAAAATCAGTAAATCCTTGCCAGTAGAGGATGGCAAGGTATGACCTCGGAACGGTTTGAAGCAAATTAAAACATTTCCTCTTTCAGGAGCAGCCATGACTTCGGAAAGCAAAAGAATGAAGGATGGAAAGGTCGGGGCGGTGATGGTCGTCGGCGGCGGTATCGCCGGTATGCAGGCCGCCTTGGATTTGGCCAATTCCGGTTATTATGTCTATCTGGTCGAGAAATCTCCGTCCATCGGCGGAGGGATGTCTCAACTGGACAAAACCTTTCCGACCAACGACTGCGCGATGTGAATCATCTCGCCCAAATTGGTCGAGGTCGGCCGACACATCAATATCGAATTACTGACTATGGCGGAAGTCACCTCCATCAGCGGAGAGGAGGGTAACTTCGAGGTTCAAGTCCACCAGAAACCCCGCTATGTGGACGTAAACAAGTGCATCGCCTGCGGGCTCTGCGCCGAAAAATGCCCCAAGAAGGTCAAGGACGATTACAACGAGGGGCTGGGGGTCCGAAAGGCGATTTATGTCAAATACGCCCAGGCCGTGCCCTTGAAATATGTCATCGACGAAGAAAACTGCATCTTTTTCCAGAAAGGGAAGTGCCGGGCCTGCGAAAAGTTTTGTCCCAGCGGGGCGATCAATTACCAGGAAAAGGCCAAAGATTTGACCTTGCGGGTAGGATCCATCGTCCTGGCCGCCGGGTTCGACTGTTACGACCCGACCCAATACGATGCCTATTCCTACTCGAAATTGCCCAATGTGGTGACGGCCATGGAGTTTGAACGCATCCTGGCCGCCTCGGGGCCGTTTATGGGTCATTTGGTCCGGCCTTCGGATAACAAAGAACCCCGCAAGATCGCCTGGCTCCAGTGCGTCGGATCCCGGGATGTCAATCATTGCGACCACGGGTATTGTTCGTCCGTCTGCTGTATGTACGCCATCAAGGAGGCGGTCATCGCCAAGGAGCACAGTAAGGCCGAACTGGACTGCACCGTCTTTTATATGGACATCCGCTCCCACGGAAAGGATTTCGAACGCTATTACGAAAAGGCCAAGGAACACGGGGTCAAGTTCGTCCGTTCCCGCATCCATACTGTGGACCCCGTCTTGGGCAGCGACGATCTGCGTTTGACCTACATCACCGAGAAGGGCGAGGTGGTCCGCGAGGACTTCGACATGGTCGTCCTCTCCGTGGGGCTGGAGATCCCCAAGGAGACCCAGGCCCAGATACAGAAGTGGCGGGTGGCCGCGGATCACTACCATTTCCTGACCAGCAGCAGCTTCACCCCGGTGGCCACTTCCGTCCCCGGCATTTACGGCTGCGGGGTCATCTTCGGACCCAAGGACATCCCCCAATCCGTGGTCGAGGCCAGTGCGGCGGCCTGCGCCGCCACCCGGAATTTGGCCTCGGTGCGCAACACCCTGACCCAGGCCAAGGGCGTACCCGAAGAGCGGACGGTCATCGGCGAACCTCCCCGCATCGGCGCCTTCATCTGCGACTGCGGGATCAACATCGCCGGCGTGGTCCGCGTGCCGGAGGTGGTCGAATACGCCAAGACCCTGCCTTATGTGGAATATGTGGAAGAGACCATGTTCGCCTGCTCCCAGGATACGCAGGAAAAGATCAAGGAAACGATCCGGGAGCGCGGCCTGAACCGAATCGTCGTCGCCGCCTGCACCCCGAGGACCCATGAACCCCTGTTCCAGGAGACCTTGGTGGAAGCGGGCCTGAACAAGTACCTCTTTGAGATGGCCAACATCCGCAATCAAGACTCCTGGGTCCATTCGGCCGAACCCGATGCGGCCACGGAAAAGGCCAAGGACCTGGTGCGTATGGCCGTGTACAAGGCGGCCATGCTCGAACCCCTCAAGGACACCGAGGTGGAGGTCAACCAGTCTTGTCTGGTCGTCGGCGGCGGAGTAGCCGGCATGACCGCGGCCCTGGAGATGGCCGAACAAGGGTATCAGGTCCATCTGGTGGAAAAGTCCCCTCGGTTGGGCGGCCAGGCCTTGAAGCTCAACAGCACCTGGCGCGGCGAAGACGTTTCCGCCTATTTGGAAAGGCTGGTGCGTGCGGTCCAGGAACATCCCCGCATCGGGACGTACTTGAACCACACCATCCACCAAGTGGACGGATTTGTCGGCCAGTTCAAGACCCGCATCGTTTCCCTGGAAGATCCTTCGGCCCAAACCGACCTGGCCCACGGCGTGGTCATTTTGGCCACCGGCGCGGAGGAATACAAACCCGAAGAATACCTTTACGGAAAACATCCGAAAGTCTGGACCCATCTCGAATTGGACCAGAAGATGGCCGCCCGGGATCCGATGATCACCCAAGCCCGTTCGGTGGTCTTTATCCAATGCGTCGGCTCCCGCGAACCGGAGCGTCCTTACTGCAGCCGGGTCTGCTGCACCCATACGGTCCATTCGGCCCTGAAGCTGAAGGAGGAAAATCCCGATCGGGACATCTATGTCCTTTATCGGGACATGAGGACCTTCGGTGAACGGGAGGATTTGTACAAACAGGCCCGTCAAGCCGGGATCCTCTTTATCCGCTATGCCCACGACTTAAAGCCGGTGGTGGAGGCCGGGAAAGAGGGCTTGACCGTCACTGTGCGCGATCACATCTTGGATCAGGACCTTCGGATCGAGGCCGATGTCCTGACTTTGGCCAGCGCCATCGTCTCCACCCGGGACCATGCCTTGGCCCAATTTTTCAAGGTCCCCTTGAACGACGACGGATTTTTCGTTGAGGCCCACGCCAAGCTCAGGCCCGTGGATTTCGCCACCGACGGGGTCTTCCTTTGCGGATTGGCCCATTATCCGAAGCCTTTGGACGAATCCATCGCCCAGGCCCAGGCGGCGGTGGCCCGGGCCATCACCCTCTTGGCCGGTCTGAAGATCCAGGTCAGCGGCACGGTGGCCCAGGTGAATCCCAACCTGTGCAGCCAGTGCGGGGTTTGCATCGCCGTTTGTCCCTATTCGGCCCCACACTGGAACGAACGGACCCTCAAGGCCGAAATCAATCCCGTCCTTTGCAAGGGATGCGGCCTGTGTGCGGCCTCCTGCCGTTCCGGGGCCATCAACCTCAAGGGATTCGATCAGGGCCAGATCTTCGCCATGATCGAAGCCGCCTAAAAGATTTGAAGCGTATGGGGTAGCCCGTTGCGGGATAGTTAACGAGATGAAAAACCGTTAACCGGCCACCCGAAACCCGAAACGAGGTCGGATATGAGCGAAGCCTTTGAACCCAAAATCGTCGCTTTTTTATGTAACTGGTGCAGCTACGGAGGGGCCGATCTGGCGGGGGTCAGTCGCCTCCAGTATCCCCCCAACATCCGGGTGATCCGCATCCCCTGTTCCGGCAGGCTCGATCCCAAATTCGTCTTGGCCTCTTTCCGCAAAGGGGCCGACGGGGTCTGGATCTCCGGTTGTCACCCCGGAGACTGTCATTACATCGCCGGGAATTATTACGCCCGACGCAAGTTCGCCCTAATGAAAGGCCTTTTGGAACACATTGGGATCGAACCCGGCCGGTTGCACTTTTCCTGGATCTCTTCGGCCGAGGCCACCAAGTTTCAGCAGGTGGTCACGGAAGTGACCGAAGCGGTGAAGGCCTTGGGGCCGGCCAAATACTTCATCAAAGGGATGCCAGAGGTGGATTAGATGACGGGATATACGGAAAAGATCAGGGAAACGGCCCGACAGCTCCTGGGGGAAGGCAAGGTGGAGGCGGTCATCGGGTTCCGCAAGGGCACCATCCCCATGATGAACGAACCCGTGCTGATTCGGGACGTCTGCAATGTGGACGAATTGTATTGGGACTCTTTTTGCGGAGTCAACCTGGCCAATTACTTGACCAAGCGTAAGGAAAAACTGGCGGTGGCGGCCAAAGGCTGCGATTCCCGAAACATCGTTGTCCATCTTCAAGAAGGACAGATCAAGCGGGAACAGCTGACGATCATCGGCGTCCCTTGCCAGGGCATGGTGGACCGGCGCAAGGTCCTAAGCCGCCTGGAAGGGAAAGAACCCTTGAAGGTGGAAGAGGACGGGGATGCGATCCGGGTGATAGGAAAGGATTTTCAAACAAGCTTTCCCCGGAAGGAATTGTTGCAAGATAATTGCGCCATTTGCATCCATCCCAATCCGGTCCTTTACGATACCCTTGTCGCCGAACCGGTTCCCGAGCCGCGCGACATAGATCGTTATGAAGATGTCCGGGCCGTGGAGGCCATGGATGCGGAGGGTCGCTTCAAGTATTTTCAAGAACTGACCCGTTCCTGCATCCGTTGCTACGCCTGCCGCAACGCCTGTCCCTTGTGCTACTGTCCCACCTGTTTCGTCGACGAATCCCGACCCCAGTGGCTGGGGAAGAGCCTGGATCCCACCGATGTCTTGACCTTTCATTTTCTGAGGGCCTTTCACTGCGCCGGTCGTTGCACCGATTGCGGCGCCTGTGAACGGGCCTGCCCTGTGGGCATTCGGGTCCGGCAGTTCACCAAGAAGCTGGAAAAGGACGTCCTGGAACTGTACCGTTTCGAATCGGGCCTGGTCCTGGAAGGGAGACCGCCGTTGGATGTCTATCGGCCTGACGATCCCGAGGGTTTCATTAAATAAAGGTCGGTGCGATGGGGACGGGGAAATGAAACCAAGGCTATGGCAAATTACATTTTGAAAACCGGAGCTTCGGAAGGGCGCTTTCGTAAATCCGACATTTTTATAAGGGATCAGAGGAATGATCGAAAAAATTCTCTCTAAAAACGAGTGGAACGAATGGCTGAAAACCTTGGGGGGTCGCTATGAGGTCTTCGCCCCGGTCCGGCTGGGGGATTTTGCGAATTTCGCCCCTTTGACCGAAGGGATACTCCCCGACTTTTCCGTTCAAAACACCCGCCTTTCACCCAAGGGTTTGGTCCATCCGCCTTCGGAGAAGATGTTTCAGTTTTCCACCGATCCGGGGGACCCCGAGGCCCACATCCTCAAAGAAGTGCCCAAAGAGGATCGGGATCGTCTCCTGGTGGGGGTGCGTCCCTGTGATGCCCGGGCTTTTCAATTGGTCCGGCTGAATTTCATCACCACCCAGTACGTGGACCCCTGGTGGAGAAGGGGCTATGAGCGGCTGACCCTCGTCGGCGCCGCCTGTCTGGCCCCTTGTTCGACCTGTTTCTGCACCTCCGTAGGCGGAGGGCCTTTTGACGGGACCGGACTGGATGTGCTGACGATCGAAATGGGGGATCGCCTGCTCCTTCGCTCCGTAACGGAAAAAGGGGAAAAGCTCCTGGCCGGGGCCCCCGGGCCTAAGGCCGGATCGGAAGAGCAAAGGGAGGCGCAACGGTTGCAAGCCGAGGCCGAGGGGGCCATGACCGAAAAGGTCCCGACGGATCGGCTCAAGGACCAACCCCTTTTGGACCTGTTCAACGCCCCTTTTTGGGATGAGATCCAATTCGCCTGCATCAATTGCGGGACCTGCACTTACCTCTGTCCCACTTGTTGGTGTTTCGACATCCAGGACGAGGTGCACGGTAAGGAAGGGGTGCGCCTCCGTAACTGGGATTCCTGCATGTATCCGCTGTTTACCCTGCACGGGTCGGGGCACAACCCGCGGGGCGAGAAGGTCCAGCGGGTCCGTCAGCGGTTTATGCACAAGTTGAAGTACTATGTAGACAAATACGGAAACGGCGTGGCCTGCGTCGGATGCGGACGGTGCGTACTCTTCTGTCCGGTGAATATTGATATCCGGCGGGTCGCTCGGTTGATGAACGATTATCAGGCCAAATAGAGGGGGTGCTGTTGTGGAAAATCCTTATCTGCCCTATCCGGTCCGCATCGAGCGGATCGTTACCGAGACCGAAGACCGGAACCTGAAGACCTTCAAGTTCGTCTTCCTCAACCCGGAGGACGAAAAGAAGTTCGCCTACCGCTGCGGCCAGTTCGCCGAACTGTCCGTGGCCGGGAAGGGGGAAATCCCCATCGGCATCGCCTCGTCGCCCACGGAAAAGGGTTTTCTCCTCTTTACGGTCAACAAGGTGGGATCGGTGACCTCCCACCTGCACAACATGCGGGAAGGGGAGATCATGGGCGTCCGGGGTCCTTTGGGCAATTGGTATCCCTTGGAGGAGATGAAGGGCAAGAACATCGTCATCGTCGCCGGCGGGTTCGCCTTCACCACTTTGCGTTCCACCATCGTCTATCTCCTGGATCCGGCCAACCGCGGTCAGTACAAGGACATCACCGTCATTTACGGGGCCAGGACCCCGGGCATGCTCCTTTACAAGGACGAGCTGGCGGCCTGGGAGGCCCGGGACGACATCAAGGTCCACATCACTGTGGACGGCACCAATGACCCCAATTGGAAATACAATGTCGGCTTCGTCCCGGCCATTACCGAGCAGAAGGCCCCCAGCGCCGAGGACGCCTACGCCCTGGTCTGCGGCCCGCCGATCATGATCAAGTTCACCCAGCCGGTTTTGGAAAAACTCGGTTTCCCACCGGAGCGGATCATCATGAGCCTGGAAAACCGGATGAAATGCGGCATCGGCATGTGCGGCCGGTGCAGTGTGGGGCCGGAATTCGTCTGCAAGGACGGGCCCGTATTCACCCTGGCCAAACTGAACACCCTGCCCAAGGAATATTGATGGGGTGGGTAAAGCGCGGTTCCCTGGACCTGAAAAAGGGGGGGGCGCAAGGTCTCTCAAGAAAGCGATACCCCAAGGGAAAAGGCAGGTGATCATTTTTACTTGCGATTTGGCGGGAAAAGGGATACATTAACTTTATCGAACCTAAGTTGAAGGAGCGCCGTATATGCCTGAACCGTTGAAAATCAATAAAAAGGAACGGAAGCTGGCCATCGACCCCAAGATGGCCGATGTCTGTTTCACCTGCGGCACATGCGCCGGCGGCTGTCCGGTGACCGGGGTGGACGGCCTGGATCCCCGCAAGGCCATTCGCATGGCGGCTTTAGGGCTGGATGACGAATTGATCGAGTCCCGCTGGCCTTGGATCTGCACCCTCTGCGGGCGGTGCGAAAACCAGTGTCCCATGGGGGTCAGCTTGATGAAGACCTTCCGCCGGGCCAGGACCCTGCGGGACCGGGACAAGGTCCCCGGCCCCATCCACAAGGGGACGATGATGAACCTGGAGCGGGGGAACAACCTCGGCATCCCCAAAGAGGATTTTCTGATGCTCCTGGCCGAGGTGGGCGAGGAACTGGCCCAGGAGGAATGCCCCGGCTTCTATGTCCCCGTGGACAAGAAAGGGGCCAATGTGATCACCACTATCAATTCCAAGGAACCTTTCGGCGAACCGGACGACATGAAGTTCTGGTGGAAAATCTTCTACGCCGCCAAGGAAGACTGGACCGTTTCCTCGGTCAACTGGGAAGGGGTCAACTGGGGTCTCTTCTCCGGTGACGACGAGGCCTGGAAGACCCAGGTCGGCCGGGTCCTGGAGAATGCGAGGAGGTTGGAATGTAAGACCCTCCTCTTACCCGAGTGAGGCCACGCCTATTATGCGACCAGGCTTGGTCTGCAAAACTGGTTTCCCGAAGCCTTCAAGGAATTCAAGGTCGTCAACGTCTTCGAGCTGATGATCGAATACATCCAAAGCGGACGGGTGAAGATCGACAAGACCAAACACCCGCAATTGACTACAGCCCATGACCCCTGCAACTACACCCGGAAGAGCCAAATGGCCATGGGCAAGAGCTATCACGAGGAGATCCGCTGGATCACCAAACAGTGCGTGGACAATTTCGTGGACATGTATCCCTCGGGGATGAACAACTACTGCTGCGGAGCCGGCGGCGGGGCCTGGGCCATGCCTTATGCCCAGGAGCGGATCTTTTACGGCCGGGTCAAGGCCAAACAGATCCAGGAGACCGGAGCCGAATTGGTCATCGCCCCTTGCCACAACTGCCGGGATCAGATCATGAAGAGCCTGACCAAGGAGTACCAGTTGGGGATCGAGACCATGTACCTCTGGGAACTTCTGGCCGAGTCCCTGATTATCGAACCCTGGAGCGAAGAAGAGATCGAAGCGGCCCGGGCCGCCCGGGACGCCCAATTCGAACGGGACGGCATCGTCCTCGAGGATATGGAAGACATGGAGGAAGAGGAATAACCACCGACCATCGGCAAAGCAAAGGGTCTTGCGCCTCTGCGGTAAGACCCTTTTTTTGTTTCCGGAAGAATCACCTTCAAGGGGAGGGAAGGGTAGACCCATGTTGAGCCTGATGCGCAAGCACGCCCAGTCCTGGATCATCAAGGCGGCCCTTTTCGTCATCGCCATCGTTTTCGTTTTTTGGGGGGTGGGGAGCTTTCGCTCCGAACGGGCCACCCGCCTGGCCAAGGTGAACGGGAAAACGATCTCGGTAAACCAATTTCAAGAGGCCTTCCGCCAGGCCGCCGACCGCTACCGTGACCTTTACGGCCAGGCCCTGGACGACAAGATCCTTTATTCCAAGGAATTTAAGATGCAGATCCTGGAGGGGTTGATCGAAAAGGAATTGCTCCGGGAAAAGGCCGTGGCGTTGGGCCTGTCCCCTACACCGGAAGAACTCTCCCGCTCCATTCAAAAGATGCCTTTTTTCCAGGAAAACGGGAGATTCAGCCCCTTGAAATACCGGCGGGTCCTGCAAATGAATCGTATGACGCCCGAGGCCTTCGAGGCCGAACAGGCCGTCCTCCTGGAACAGGAGCGGCTTGCATCGTTTCTGAAAGGGTTCGTTAAGGTCGATCCCGAGGAGGTCCGCCGCTACTACGCCTTCCTCAACGACGAACTCAATGTCCAGTATGTCCTGTTTTCCAAGGACGCCTACAAGCAACGGATCTCCCTGACCCCCGAACAGGTCAAGGCCTATTACCAAAAACACTCGGACCGCTATCGAACGCCCCTCCAGGTGCGGGTCCTTTACTGGCAGGTCGGCCCGAAGGAATTCGCTTCCCAGGTGACCGTGACCGAGCAGGAGATACGCTCCCATTATCAGCAGAACCCGTCCCGTTACCAGGATCCCAAGACCGGGCAGCCCGCCCCTTTGGAAAAGGTCCGGGAGACGATCCGGGCCGCCTTGATCGAGGACAAGGCCATGGAAATGGCTCGGCAGAAGGCCGAGGAGGTCTATGACCAAATCCTGACCCAAGGAAACCTCAGGGCCTTCGCCCGAGGTTCGGGCCTTCCGGTGAAGGAGACGGATTGGTTGACCTCCGGGGAACGTCGTTCCGGTTTGGAGGGGGCCCCGGAATTCGTCCAAAAGGCCTTTTCCCTGAAGAAAGGGGAGATGACCTCGGTCCTGGACCTGGGAGGGGAGTGGGGATTCGTCGTCATGCAGGTGTCGGAACGAAAAGAACCCCAGGCCATGACCCTGGACCAGGCCCAGGATCGGGTCAAGGAGGACCTCCTGGAGGAATCGGCCGCAGCCAGGGCCCGGTCCGAGGCCGAGACCTTTTTGGGGGAAATCAAGGGCAAGAAGGATTTTGTGGGGGCGGCCCGGGCCCGGGGGCTCAAGATCGAGGAAAGCGGGTTTTTTACCCGCATAAAAAATCAACCGGCTTGGGCCCAGACCCCGGAAGGGCAAGAAATCCTTTTTGCCTTGGGGCCCTCTTCCCCTTTTCCGGAAAGGCCGGTGACCGTTGGAAAGGATCAGGTGGTCGTGGCCTTTAAAGAGCGGCGTCCCGCCTCGGCCGAGGGCTTTGAAAAGGATCGGGAAAAATTCGCCGAGGCCTTGAAACAACAAAAGGAGGCCTTGCTCCTGGACCGGTGGAAAAAGGGCCTGCGGCAAAAGGCCAAGGTGACCGTCTATCCGGACTTGCTCTAAAGGGAAACAGGCGGCGCCCCTTACTGGATGATGGACAAGGGGATTTCGAGGCGCCTAAGGGTGAGACGCCGGAGCGGCCCTTGGATTCGGGGTGAAGGATGGAAAACGTCCTGAAGCGGGCCAGAAAAAACATCGTCCTCAAACTGACCGCCGAGGGGCTGATCCGTTTTTTATCCGTCCTTTTCGTCGTCTTCGTCGCCCGCGGGTTGGGGGACGCCGATTACGGGCGGTATTCCTTGGCCTATTTTTTTGCCGCCCTTTTGACCTTGTTTTCCGATTGGGGGCTGAACACCGTCTTGATCCGAGACGTCTCCCGGCGGCGGGATCTCCTGCCCTCCTACGGGGGCAATGTCCTTTCCCTCAAGATGCTCCTCTCAGGAGCCTCCCTCGTCGCCGCCGGTCCCCTCCTCGGCCTGATGGGGTACGACCCGAAACTCATCGGAATGATCCTCGTCAGCATGTTCTATCTGCAGTTCAATCATATCCTCGATTTTTTCGTGGCTTTAACCAACAGCGTGGAGAAGATGGAAGTTGAACTGCTCATCAAGGGTCTGTATAAGACCTTGACCGTTTGCCTGCCCTTGCTCTTTTTATATTGGGGAGGGGGGCTTTGGGGTGTGCTCCTCGGCCTGGTCCTCGGCTACCTCCTCAGTTTGATCTTCTCCTGGGCCGTTATTCGGGCCAAGATCACCTCCTTGATCCCCCTGGGGGATACCCGACTCTGGCGACGACTCTTCCGTTCAGCCTGGCCCATCGGCCTTTCCGGTCTGTTTATGACCGTCTATGCCCGCATTGACATGGTCCTCCTTTCCCTTTTCCGCGTCCCTCCGGAGGAAATCGGTTGGTATGCCGTTCCGGTAAAGATCATCGAAATGTGTTCCCTTTTCCCCCTCTTGGTCATGGCCGGCCTCTTTCCCATTTTTTCCGTCTTGAACGCCGAAGACCGACAGCTCTTGGGCAAAAGCTATGAAAAGACGCTGATCCTTTTGGCGGTCCTTTCCGTCCCCGTCCTCCTCTTCCTTTTCGTCCTTTCCGAGGATTGGCTGACAGTTTTTTTCGGTCGTTCCTTTTCCCCCTCCATTCCCGCCCTAAAGATATTGGCCTTTTCCTTGCCCCTGGTCTTTTTGAATTATGTCCTCTTCCATACCTTGATCGCCCTGAACCGGGAGAAGATCATCACCGGCGTCAGCGCCTTGGCGGTGGTGTTTAACATCGGCAGCAATTGCCTGGTCCTGCCCCGTTACGGCTATTTGGGGGCCAGCGGGACCACCGTGGCCACGGATTGTCTGATCCTTGTCCTTTTCCTGGTCCATCTCCAGCGTTCGTTTTGGCCGCTGCCCTGGGGGAAGACGGCTGCAAAACTGATTTTGTCCGGAGGAATGATGGCCTTGCCCTTCTGGTTGTTGAAAAACGGTCCCGCCTGGTTGATGTGGCTGACGGCCTTGGCCTCTTACGGGGGGTGTCTGTTTCTATCCCGACTGATCGGACGGGAGGATTGGATCCTGTTCAAAAAAATGATCGGCCTCGTTCCCGCGTCGGTGGACGTAAGAAAATGAAAATCGCCATTGACATCCGGACCGTTTCCTCCCGCCGCTCCGGTGTGGGAAATTATGTCCTTAACCTCGTCCAAAATTTGAGGGAAGTGGACCGGGATTCGACCTATTACTTCCTGGGGATGAAAAAAAATTTTCCCCTCTTGGGGGTAGACCTCATCCCACCGAAAAAATTGGTCACCTTCGTTTCTCCGGAGAATCACCCTTTAAGCGACATTTGGGAACATTTCCTCCTCCCCCTTCGCTTGGCCAAGGAAAAAGTGGATGTCTTTCACGGACCGGCCTCGTTGATCCCCTTCGTCAAAAAGGGATACGGGATCTGCGTAACCATCCACGATCTGGTGGCCTTTCTTTTCCCCCGGACCATTCCTCGAAGATACGGCGTGTATATGCGTTTCCTTTTGCGCCAGGCGGTCAAGAAGGCCGACCGGATCATCGCCGTCTCCCACCACACCCAACAGGACCTGGTATCTATCCTCAAGGTCCCGCCGGAAAAGATCGCGGTCATCCATGAGGCACCGGCCTCCATCTTCCGTCCCATGGATCGCCTATCCGTCCGGAAACGCCTGAAGGAAAGATACGGGCTGGAAGGAAAATACATCTATCATGTGGGAAACATTGAGCCCCGGAAAAACCTGATCCACCTCCTCGAGGCCTTCATATTGGTTTGTCGGGAGCTGGATGAACCTTATCGCTTAGTGGTCAGCGGCCAGAAGGGTTGGCTGGTGGGCTCCTTGCGCCGGTATTTCAAGACCTATCCCTTGCGGGAGCGGATCTTTTTCACCGGCTATGTCCCGGAGGAAGACCTACCGTATCTGATGAACGGCGCCGAACTGTTTGTCTTTCCCTCCCTGTATGAGGGGTTCGGCCTGCCGGTCCTGGAGGCCATGAGTTGCGGGACGCCGGTAATCACCTCCAATTGTTCCTCCCTGCCCGAAATCGTCGGGACGGCCGCCGTATTGACCGATCCTGCGGATGTCCGCGGTCTGGCCGATCGGATCATCGAGGTCCTCAGCAGGCCCGAGGAAAGGGAGCGGTTGCGTCAGGCCGGACGGGAACAGGCCGCCCGGTTCACTTGGACGGAAACGGCCAGGAAGACCTTTGAAGTGTATAAGGGGGTGGCGGGTCATGCAAATCCTCTTTGACGCCAGGGTCCTGGGAGCCGGCATGCACGGCATCGCCCGTTATTGTCAGGGGCTGCTGGGTCGTTTGTTGGCCGACGACGGGGAGAACGAGTACCTGGTCTTGATCGGGCGGGATGAGGTGCGTCAGCGGTTCAAGACGGCCGGGCCGGTTCGCTGGATCCGGACCTCCATACCCCTCTACGGCCCGGCCGAACAAATCCTTCTCCCCCTGCGCCTGGCCGGCCTGACCTTCGATCTCTACCACTCGCCCACCTTTACCATCCCCTTGTCCTTTGCCGCCAAGGGGATCATCACCCTTCATGACCTGATCCCCCTCCTTTTCCCCGAGGATTACGGAATAAGACACCGCTTGTTCTTCCGCTTAATCGTCACCCCGGCCTGCGCCCGGGCCTTCAAGGTGGCCACCGTTTCCCAGGCCTCGGCAAAGGACATCGTCTCCCTCCTCAAGGTCTCCGAAGAAAGGATCGTCATCACTCCCAACGGTCTGGATCCCCTCTGGACAAAGGGAGGGGAAGAAAAGGGCGTCTTATGGGACGAGGATGGGGAAGGCCGCTTCATCCTCTTTGTGGGCAATCCCAAACCCCACAAGAATTTCCGGCGGGTCCTGGCCGCCTTCGAAAAACTTAAAGAAGAGGACGGTTACCCGGGGAAACTGGTGGTGGTCGGCCTGTCTGGACAGGATGTCGGCGGGGCCTTGAAGGGGGAGGTCCTTTTTTTCCCCCGATTGGACGACGCCGCCTTAATCCGCCTGTATACCCAGGCCGATTTATTGGCTTCCCCGTCCTTGTATGAAGGGTTCGGCCTGCCGGTCTTGGAAGCCATGGCTTGCGGATGCCCGGTTGTGATCGGGGACCGGGGCGCCCTACCGGAAGTGGCCGGAGCAGCGGGTTTTCAGGTGAATCCCTTGGACATTCGTGCTATAAAGGAGGGCATGCGGGAGCTGATTGAGAACCAAACCTTGCGCGCCGCCCTGCGCGAGGAGGGGAAAAAAGGGGCGGCCCGATTTACCTGGGACCGGTCGACGCAGGTTGTGAGGGAGAGCTATCGGCAGTGGAATGGGGCGAAAAAGGGGATAAGGGCCGGCGGATCTTCTCGGCCGCGGGGCGACGAGGCAGGGGAAAGGAGCAAGACTTCCGGCCCATGACCGAACCCCTTGAAGCGGTGAAAAGGCATTTGTCCACCCTGAGGGTGGCCTTGGTCCACGATTGGCTGACCGGGATGCGGGGCGGGGAGAAATGCCTGGAGGTCTTTTGCGAAATCTTCCCCCAGGCCGATCTCTATACCCTTTTGCACCTCCCCGGCTCCGTTTCCCCGACCATTGAAGGCCTGCGGATTCGGACCACTTGGGCCCAACACCTGCCCGCCGTGGCCGAAAGATACCGCTATTATCTGCCCCTCTTCCCCTTCGCCGTGCGCAGCATCCGTCTGAAGGACTATGACCTGGTCCTCTCCAGCAGCCACTGCGTGGCCAAGGGGGTGAAGGTCCCTCCTTCGGCCGTTCATGTCTCTTATGTCTTTACCCCCATCCGCTATGTCTGGGACATGTACGAGGTCTATTTCGGCAAAGGGTCTTCGGCCCCTTGGGCGGTGCGGATGGCCATGCCGCCCATCGCCGCTTGGCTGAGACGATGGGATGTAAAGACCAGCCGGGGTGTGGATTATTTCCTGGCCGATTCGGAAAATGTCCGGCAACGGATTCTGAAATATTACCGGCGCGAGGCCGAGGTCGTTCCCGTCCCGGTGGATACGAAGCAATTTGAACTCTCCTTCCATTCCCGGGATTTTTACCTGGTCGTTTCTGCCTTGGCCCCTTACAAGCGCATTGATCTGGCCGTCCGGGCCTTCAATCGGATGAAGAAGAAACTTCTTGTCGTCGGGACCGGTCCGCAGATGGCGGCCTTGCGGAAAGAGGCGGGGGAGACCGTCACCTTCCTGGGGTGGCAGTCGGCCGAGAACCTGAAAAGACTTTACGGAGAATGCCGGGCCTTGATCTTTCCCGGCGAAGAGGATGCGGGCATCACCCCTTTGGAGGCCCAGGCCTCGGGCAAGGCGGTGGTGGCCTACGGCCGCGGCGGGGTCTTGGAAACGGTCATCCCCTTGGATGACTATCAAGCGGGAAAGTCCCCTTTTTTCAGCGGCGTCTTTTTCAACGAACAAACCGAGGAGGCTTTGATCGAGGCCGTGGAAAGGCTGGAGCGCCATGCCCATCTCCTCGATCCGGTAAAAATGAGGGAACATGCCTGCCGTTTCGACCGCGAGGTGTTTAAAGAGCGGATGATGCGGACCATTTCGGAAAAGCTGGTCAAATGAGCGGTGCGGCGGGGGCGATGGTCCCCCTTGGGTCGGTCCGAAGAAAAGACCGGCACTGAAGTCACCAAGGGAAGAAAAGGCGATCCCGCCGTGTCCATACTAATGAAAAGACAATTAACTTCTTGTCGGCCTAATCGGTCTGATCACCAACATAGGAGCACGCCTCTCTTCGACGATGAAAAAGGGAAAGAAAAAAAAGGCCCTGATCACCGGCATCACCGGCCAGGACGGGAGCTATCTGGCGGAATTCCTTCTTGAGAAAGGCTACGAAGTCCACGGCATCGTCCGCCGCTTGGCCCTGGAAGACCCGGTGCACCGCCTTTGGCGCATCCGCCATCTCCTGGACCGCCTGATCCTCCATCCCGGTTCCATGGAGAGTTACCCGAGCATCTTCAATGTGGTGGAGACGGTCGTCCCCGACGAATGTTACCACCTGGCGGCCCAAAGCTTCGTCAGCTATTCCTTTGAAGACGAATTTTCGACCATCAACACCAACATCAACGGGACCCATTTCATCCTCTCCTCCATTCGGCGCAAGGCCCCGGAGTGCCGTTTTTATTTCGCCGCCTCCAGCGAGACCTTCGGTCAGGTCAAGGAATCGCCTCAGGACGAAAACACCCCTTTTCATCCCCGTTCCCCTTACGGCATTTCCAAACTGGCCGGGTATGAGTTGACCCGCAATTACCGGGAGGCCTATAACCTCCACGCCTCCTGCGGCATCCTTTTCAACCATGAATCCCCCCGCCGCGGCCACGAATTCGTCACCCGCAAGATCACCTCCCATGCGGCCCGCATCAAGCTGGGAAAGGAAAAACGGATCCGTCTGGGGAACACCCAGGCCCGCCGGGATTGGGGACACGCCAAAGACTATGTGCGGGCCATGTGGCTCATGCTCCAACAGGACCGGCCGGACGATTATGTCATCGCCACCGGGACCAGCCACACCGTGGAGGAATTCCTGGAGAAGGCCTTTGCCCTGGTCGGCCTGGATTACCGGACCTACCTGGAAATAGACCCCAATCTTTACCGTCCTTCCGAGGTCATGACCCTGACCGGGAATGCGGCCAAGGCCCGTAGGGTCCTGGGTTGGGAGCCCACCATCGGCTTCGACGAGCTGATCCGAGAGATGGTGGAAAGCGATTTGGAGTTGGAAAGAAAGGCCGTAGGCTGAAAAAAAGAAAGGAGCGAAAGGTATGGATGAAATCGTCGTCTATTCCCTGCCCACTTGACCGGAATGCCTGGCGGCGAAGGAGTTCTTTCGCAAGAAGGGCCGGTCCTTTACCGAGTTCGACCTGTCCAAAGATCAGGAAGCCGTGGTCCGCATGCTCCGCCTGACCCGGCAGAAGCGGGTCCCGGTCATCCAAAAAGGGGAGCGTTTCGTCGTCGGCTTCAAGCCTGAGGAGATCGAAAAAATGATTGACACGTGAAAAAATTGCCCTATTTTATAAGTCATGCAATAATTTCGAAGGTGCCCGGGTCCCAAAACGATCGACGGCCTCTCCCTCCTTCACCTCATTCTTCTTTTACTTCGGTTAGGCTTCAAAGGATCAAGGGAAGCGAAGGGCCGGCAAACCCGGCGACTTATGGTCGCCCTAAAAAGGATAAAAAGGAAAGGGCCATCTTGAAATATCGCTTTACCTAAAACGGGCAACTTTTTAATTTTATTAAATTTTATAAAACAAAATACTCCTTTCGCTAGGCTTAGGGGGGAGGCAACATGACCGATTCGAAGGGGGAAGAGGTCTATCGTTTGGCGGAAGAACGTTTCCGGGCCCTTTTGGACGGCTTGGGAGACGGGTATTTCGAAGTGGATTTGGCCGGGACCATGGTCTATTGCAACAAGGTGACCAGTTGTCTCTTCGGCTATAAGCACGGGGAGTTGATCGGTAAGAACTACCGGGAATATACGGACCCGGAGATGGCGAAAAAGATCTACGAGGCCTTCAATCGGGTCTATACCACCGGCCTTCCGTTAAAACAGTTTGAAATGGAGGTGCAAAACAAGTTCGGTAACATAAGGCAAGTGGAGACCTCGGTCGCCCTTATTTTTGATCGAGAGAACCGCAAAATCGGTTTTCGGGGAATCGTCCGGGACAACACGGAAAAGAAAAAGATGGAAACGGCCTTGCGCCAGTCCGAGGAACGCTATCGGACCATCCTGAATCATATGGAAGAGGGCTATTTTGAGGTGGACCTGGCCGGCAATATGCTTTACTGCAACGAGGCCCATGGCCGGATCTACGGCATTCCTTCGGAGAAGATGATCGGCCTGAATTTCCGGGAATACATCTCCCCCGAAACGGCCCAAAAAATCTATGAAATCTACAACCGCGTCTATAAGACCGGGGTACCGGAAAAGGTGGAAGACTTCGAGTTGATTCGCAAAGACGGGACCCGTTTCTTTGTCGCCTCCTCGGTCGCCCTGATCCGAGACGGCCAGGGCAGGAAGATCGGCTTCAGAGGCCTACTTAGGGATATTACTCGAGAAAAAGAGGCCAAAGAAACCTTGCAAGCTTTGTCATTGAAGGACGACCTCACCGGCCTATACAACCGGCGGGGATTTCTGGCCTTAGCCGAGTTGGTCTTGAAGAGCGCCGCCCGGAGTCAGAAAAAGGTCTATCTCCTCTTCGCCGATCTGGATGATTTAAAGACGATTAACGACACCTACGGACACCTGGAAGGGGATCGGGCCCTGAGGGAGGTGGCCCGGGTCCTTCTGGACAATTTCCGTGAACCCGACCTCCTGGCCCGCATCGGAGGGGATGAATTCGTGGTCTTGGCCGTAGAAGGGGAAGAAGGGGCGGACACGGAGATCTTTCTCGAGCGGTTGCGTAATGGCCTAAGACAAGGCCAAGAGGACCGTTCGCTTCCGTATGCTTTATCCATGAGCATGGGCGTGGTTTGTTTTGCTCCCGAAGACAACCGATCCATTGAATCCTTGTTGGAAGAGGCCGATCGGCGCATGTATCAGGACAAGCAGGCCAAGAAAGGCCTCCTCCAGGTGGAACTGGAGTTATTTTCCAAAGGAAGGTAAAAGACCGATTGACGGAGGGAAGTCCGCTTCACCTTCGTAACCCACCCCGTTTTTTCTCTCCCTTAAACATCCCTTCCTTTACCGGCCTCAACGGTTAGGGCCTGAATCGTTTGAGCCTCAAGGAATTGCTGACCACCGAAACGGAACTGAAGGCCATGGCCGCCGAGGCCAGGATGGGGTTGAGCAGGATCCCCCAAAAGGGATAGAGGATACCGGCGGCAATGGGGATGCCCAAGATGTTATAAAAAAAGGCCCAAAAGAGGTTTTGCCGGATGGTGCGCATGGTCCGGCGGGAGAGGAGGACGGCCGTCTTGATGGCCCGGAGGTCGTCGCGGATCAAGGTCAGGTCGGCGGCCTCCATGGCCACATCCGTCCCCGTTCCCAGGGCGATGCCCACATCGGCCTGGGCCAGGGCCGGGGCGTCGTTGATCCCGTCGCCGACCATGGCCACTACCTTCCCCTGAGCTTGAAGCTCCTTAATCTTTTGGGCCTTGTCGTGAGGCAGGACTTCGGCGATGACCCCGTCCAAATCCAGCAATTTTCCGATGGCCTGGGCGGTGCTACGGCTGTCGCCGGTAAGCATGAATACTTCCAATCCCATCTTTTTCAGGTCGGCCACGGCTTCCTGGGAGTGATCCTTCAAGGTATCGGCCAGGGCGATGGCTCCTAAAGGTTTTCCGTCCCGAGCGACATACATCAAGGTCTTTCCTTCAGAGGCCAGGGCGGCGTCCCTTTCGGAAAAGGCCGGAAGTCCGATCCCCCGGCTTTCCATGAGCCTCTGGTTGCCGATAAGGATTTTGCCGCCCTCCACCTCGGCCTCCACCCCGAAACCGGCCAAGGCCTGAAAGCGGTCTACCCTTTTGCCTTCCAAACCCTCGGCCTCGGCCTTTTGGATGACGGCCTGGCCCAAGGGATGCTCGGAATTTCTTTCCACCGCAGCGGCGAGTTGGAGGACCTCACGGGGATCCGTATCGGAAAGGGTGATGATGTCGGTCACCGTCGGCTTTCCCTTGGTCAGGGTCCCGGTCTTGTCCAGGACGACTGTGGTCAATCGTCGGACGGCCTCGAGGCTTTCCCCGCCCTTGATCAGGATGCCGTATTCGGCCCCTTTACCGGTCCCGACCATGATGGCCGTAGGGGTGGCCAGTCCCAAGGCGCAAGGACAGGCGATGATCAGGACGGCGACGAAATTCAACAGGGCCGGGGTCAAGGCCGGTGGAGGACCCCAGATCATCCAAATGATGAAGGTCGCTACGGCTATGGCCATCACCGTGGGGACGAATATGCCGGCCACCCGATCGGCCAGGCGTTGAATGGGGGCCTTGCTCCCCTGGGCCTGTTCGACCAAGTGGATGATCCGGGACAGGGCCGTTTCTTCCCCGACCCGGACGGCCTCCATGGTAAAACTCCCGCTTTGATTCATGGTGGCCCCGATCACCTCATCGCCCGGATTTTTTTCCACCGGCAGGCTTTCGCCGGTGAGCATGGATTCATCCACAGTGGAACGGCCTTCGATGACCCGGCCGTCCACCGGGATCTTTTCACCGGGTCTGACCAAAAGGATGTCCCCTTTTTGCACCGCTTCCAAGGGGATGTCTTCTTCGCGGCCGTTACGGAGGACCCGGGCGGTTTTGGGGCTTAAGCCGATCAGTTTGCGGATGGCCTCGGAGGTCCGACCTTTGGCCCGGGCCTCCAATAAACGGCCCAAGAGGATGAGGGCGATGATCATGGCCGCGCTGTCGAAGTAGACATCGGCCTTGAGGCCCCTGTGCAGAAACAGCCCCGGGAAAAAGGCCGCCAAGGTGGAATAAAAGAAGGCCGAGAGGGTGCCCACGGCGATCAAGGTGTTCATGTCCGCCGTCCCGTGCCGGACGGCCTTCCAGGCCCCGGAAAGGAATTGCCCCCCGGCCCAAAATTGGACGGGCAGGGTCAGGAGAAAGGCCAGGTAATAAAGGCCATGGTGGGGAAGGCCGCGGAGGAAAGGGAAATAATGGGGCATGGAGAAGATCATGATGAAAAGGCCCAAGACGGCGCTGACGATGAACTTCTTCTTCAGCCGGGCCGTTTCTTCCTCCCGTTCTTCCCTTTCCCGGTCTCTCAGGGCGGCCCGATCCGTGCCGCGGAATTGATATCCGGCCCCTTCGATGGCCTTTTTAAAGGAATCCAGATCGACTTTTCGGGGGTCATAAACGACTTGGGCCTGTTCCGTGGCGAAATTGACCGCCGCCTCTTCCACCCCTTCGAGTTCTTTCAGGGCGTTTTCCACTCGAACGACGCAAGCGGCGCAGCTCATGCCCCCCACGGATAAGGATGTCTTCTCCAAGTGATCCGGTGGATCCGTTTTTGCAGCCATGTAACTATCTCCCTGGATTGCCTTTTTTCAAAAAGGTTCTTGCCCTATCCATCGGTCCGGCCCCTTGAAAGCTTTACTCTTCACCCATTCTTTAGGAGAGGATACCCAGAACGCTCCTCGATGGAAAGATCCTCTGGACCCGATGAAGATAAAGGTAAGTCCTCATCCTTGCCTGTCAAGGGTTTGACCCGGTCCTCCCGGGGTGGGCGGCTTTGAGCCTGATAGCGATCTGTGAAGGGGAAGGGCTTTTCCATCAGAGGGGCCGTTCAATTTTCCAGGGCCTTTCGGACGGCCTGGGAGCGTTCCTGGAGACTATTTAAGGGGAAGATCGCCGGAGGGACCAGGATCAAGCTGAGGAAAAAGATGTCCGGAGAAGCAAGGACGAGGACCTCGCCGCGGATCTCCCATCCCCTCGACCATTCAAAAAGAAAGACAAAAAGGATGTGAATGCACTCGATCAGGACGGTCACCATCAAAAAAAGGACAATCGGTCCGCCTTTGGTGGAAAAAAACCAAACCAAAGGCCGTCGTGGGATCCTACCCATGGTTAACATCCTTCCTTTCTACTTTTTCTTTTCCCTCTTTCTGAAAAGGATACGGACTGGGCATAGGTCGAAGCCGAACCGTTCCCTTAGGCGGTTGGCCAAATAACGCTCATAAGAGAAATGGATCCCCTCCGGGTAATTGGCGAAGAAGACAAAGGTAGGGGGCTTGATGGCCACCTGGGTTCCGTAATAGATCTTCACCCGCTGTCCGCCCTTTAGCGGCAGAGAGTGTTCGGAAAGGATGGTCTTCAAGGCCTGGTTCAAGGGGCCGGTGTCTATGCGGCGGGTATATTGGGCGTATAGGCGGTGGAGGGTGTTCAGGAGTTTATCCCGGCCCCAACCGGTCTTGGCCGAAAGGGGCAGGACGGGGGCGAAAGAAAGGTATTTCAGACGGAAGCGGATGTCCTCGAGGAAGGCCTTTTTGTCTTTGATTTCCTTTTCGATCAGGTCCCATTTATTCACCCCGATAATGATCCCCCGGCCCTTTTCCAGGGCCAGACCGGCGATGCGACCGTCCTGATCGGTGGCCCCTTCTTGGGCGTCGAGGAGCAAGACGGCCAGGTCGCATTGGTCGAGGCTCCGAATGGCTCGAAGGACCGAATAGCGCTCGAGGGGTTTGACGATGCGGGACTTGCGGCGGAGGCCCGCCGTGTCCATGAGCAGGTAATGCCGCCCCCGGTACTCGAAGGGGGTGTCGATGACATCGCGGGTCGTCCCCGGTTCGGGACTGACCACGACCCGCTCGTATCCGAGGAGGGAATTGACCAGGGAGGACTTGCCCACATTGGGACGACCGATGACGGCCAAGCGGATGCGTTCCTCTGCCTCGGGCTGCGGCGTCTGTTCCGGCAGGTGGGTGTAAAGGGCCTCTTTCAGGTCTTGGATCCCCCGTCCCTGTAAGGCCGACACCGGATAGAGGGTTTCCCCGCCCAAGCGGTAATACTCGGCCAGCCCTTTTTCGATCTCGGCGTTGTCCACCTTATTGACCACAAAAAGGACCGGCTTGGAGGTCTTCCTTAGACGCCGAACCACCTGTTCATCGGCCGGGGACAGGCCGGTCCGGCCGTCACCGACGAAGAGGATCAGGTCGGCCTCGGCCAAGGCGGCCTCGATCTGCTCCTTTAGCCCTGCCTCCGTGGGTCCTTGGGGTTCCCAGGCGAAACCGCCCGTGTCCACCAGGGAAAAGGTCTTGCCATCCCAGGTGACCGATTCATAATTTCGGTCCCGGGTGACTCCGGGTTGGTCGTCGACGATGGCCTTCTTTTTTCCGATCAGGCGGTTGAACAGGGTGGACTTGCCCACATTAGGGGCGCCGACGATGGCGACGATGAAGGATTGCATGGGTCCTGAGGTCTTTTTTCATTAAAATGTATCACAGGTAAAGTGGGAGTGCAAACGGTTCCTGGTTTTCTCTGCGGCTTTTTTAAAGAAAACCTTCGAAATCCCTTGACCGGGCCTTTTTTTTGCGGTAGAAGCCGATGGCAAAAAAGGTCGCCAAGGTTGAAAGAAAAGGATGAACAAGAATAAAGTTCTGCTGATGGTTACCATGGGTTTGACGATCCCCTTCATGATTTTTTTTCTGTTCTATTCCTGTATCCCTAAAGCCACTCAAGCGGAATTAATCCTCAATTATGAACGCCAGCGGGCCAGGTTGGTTCCCAAAGGCCTGGATATCCAAGGGGTGCACATGGCCTATCTGGAGGGGGGAAGGGGGGAGCCGTTGCTTTTGATCCACGGCAGCGGGGACGACAAAGACCATTGGTTGAAGTTGGCCCGCCACCTGACCGGCCGTTTCCGGGTCATCGCCCCGGATCTCCCCGGATTCGGTGAAAGCGATCGGTTATTGGAAAGGAGCTATCGGGCCAAGGACCAAGTGGAAAATCTTCGCGCCTTTACTCGGGCCTTGGGAGTGAAAACCTTTCATTTGGGAGGCCATTCCCTGGGGGGAAAAATATCCGGCCTCTATGCCGCCAGGTATCCCTCTCAAGTGAAGACTCTATGGCTTATGGCCCCGGCCGGGGTGTACAGCGCCCGACCCAGTCAGATGCAACGATTACTGCGCCGGGGATACCATATTCCCATCTATGGAAAAAACATCCGGGAATTCGACTTGCTCCTCCATTTCACCATGAACAAACCGCCTTTCATCCCCCGTTCGGTGAAAGAGGTCCTTATTGAACGGGCCTTGGCCGATTATTCCTTGCACAATCGGATTTATCAGGAAGTCGCTGAAGAGGCCCAGTCCCTGGAGGAGGTCGCCCTTAAGCTGACCATGCCCACGTTGGTCGTCTGGGGGGACCAGGATCGCATCCTCGATCCTTCCGGGGCCGAGGTGCTGGAACGGATCCTGCCCCGTCCTTCGGTGGTCCTTTTGGAAGGGGTGGGTCACGCCCCGATGTTGGAGGAGCCGAAAAAAACGGCGGAGGCCTGTCTGGAATTTGTGGATACGGTTCACCCCTGAAAGCCCCGTCGGGCTTATCCGAATCTCCCGGTGATGTAATCCTCGGTCTGCTGCAGTTTGGGTTTGGTGAAGATCTGTCCGGTCTCTCCCACCTCGATCAGTTTGCCCAGATAGAAAAAGGCGGTGATGTCCGAGACCCGGGCGGCCTGCTGCATGTTGTGGGTGACGATGACGATGGTATAATCGTTTTTCAGTTTCTGAATCAAGTCTTCGATCTTCTGGGTGGCGATGGGATCCAAGGCCGAAGCCGGTTCGTCCATGAGAATGACTTCCGGCTGAACAGCCAAGGCCCGGGCGATGCATAAACGCTGTTGCTGACCGCCTGAAAGCCCAAGAGCAGATTCGTGCAAGCGGTCTTTGACCTCATCCCAGATGGCCGCGTCCACCAGGCTGCGCTCGACGATTTCGGCGATCTTTCTCTTGTCCTTCATGCCGTTGATACGCAGGCCGTAGGCCACATTTTCAAAGATGGATTTGGGGAAGGGATTGGATTTTTGGAAGACCATGCCCACCCGGCGGCGAACATCCACTACATCCACCTCCGGGGCGTAGATGTCCTGCCCGTCTATCTCAACCTTCCCTTCGATGCGGGTCCCCAAAATGGTTTCGTTCATGCGATTGAGACAACGGAGAAAGGTGCTTTTGCCGCAGCCCGAGGGGCCGATAAAGGCCGTGACCTGATTGGGAGGGATGTCGATATTCAGATCGTAAAGGGCTTGTATGGGTCCGTAATAGAAATTTAGACCTCGAACGACGATCTTGGGTTCTTTTTTCTGTGTTGGTGAGGTAGGCGAAGGATTCATGTCATTCCGCCAGGCGGGCCTTTTTACGGTAGCGGTAGCGAATGGTTATGGCCACTATATTAAGACATAAGATGAGGCCGAGCAAGACCAAGGCGGTCCCATAGGCGATGGGGCGGACCTTGGCGATATCCTGGTGCTGGGTGGACAAGATATAGAGGTGATAGGGCAGGGCCATGAATTGATCAAAGAGGGATTTGGGGAGAAAAGGTAGAAAAAAAGCGGCCCCGGTGAAGAGGATAGGGGCCGTTTCCCCGGCGGCCCGGGCCAATCCCAGGATGGCGCCGGTCAGCATGCCCGGCACGGCATAGGGCAGGACATTGGTTCTTATGGCCTGCCACTTGGTGGCCCCCAGGGCCAGGGCCCCGTCGCGGTAGGCCTTGGGCACGGTCTTTAAGGCCTCTTCACTGGCGGTGATGGTCCAAGGAAGGGTGAGCAAACCCAAGGTCAAGCCGGCGGAAAGGATGCTGGCCCCGAAGGCGAATAAGCGTACGAACAAAGCCACCCCGAACAATCCGTAAACGATGGAAGGGACTCCGGAGAGGTTGCGGATGGAAAGGCGGATCAGACGCACCAGCCGCCCCTGATGGGCGTATTCGTTGAGATAAATGGCGCTGAACATCCCCAGGGGGACGGCAAAGATCATGGTGATCAGACTGACCATAAAGGTCCCGACGATGGCCGGTAGGATTCCCCCTTCGGTCATGCCTTCCCGGGGGGCTTGGGTGAGAAAGGACCAGCTCAGGACCGAGAAACCGTTATAAAAGATATTGGCCAAAATGCCGCATAGCATCAATACGACTAAAACGGCGGCCGAGGTGAGGCTGAAAAAGCCGATTTTTTCGGTCAAGGCCCGGGTCTTCACCGTTCCACTTCCTGATACTTGGTCAAGACGATATCGGCTACCAGATTGACGACAAAGGTCATCAGGAAAAGGATGAAACCGACAACGAAGAGACCATGATAATGATTTGAACCGAAGGGGACCTCTCCCAGTTCGATGGCGATGGTGGCGGTCATGGTCCGCACCGAATCGAACAGGTGATGGGGGGTTTTCAGGGCGTTGCCGGTGGCCATCAAAACGGTCATGGTTTCACCGATGGCCCGGCCCATGCCGAGCATAATAGAGGCAATGATACCGGAAAGGGCTGACGGAACCACCACTTTGATGAGGGTCTGCCAGCGGGTGGCCCCCAGGGCTAAAGAGGCTTCTTTATAGGTCCGCGGTACGGAACGGATGGCGTCTTCAGAAATGCTGATAATGGTCGGCAGACTCATGACCGCCAGGAGGATGGAACCGTTTAAGGCGTTCAATCCATTGGGCAGGTGAAAAATGCGGGCAATGGCCGGTCCTACGAGGACGATGCCCAAAAATCCTAACACCACCGAAGGGATTCCGGCCAGTATTTCTATAACGGGCTTCAGGAATTCCCTCAGCCAAGGGGGCGCCGCTTCGGCCAAATAGGCCGCGCAGCCCAAGCCTACCGGTACGGCGATGATTAAGGCACCGAAGGTGACGAAGAGGGTGCTGATGATCATCGCCCCCAATCCGTAGGTCTCTTTGACATACGAAGTGGGGTTCCAGATCATGGAAAGGAAACTGGAAAACCCCAAGTGTTTGACGGCCGGAAAGCCGTCGCTCAAAAGGAGGATAAAAATCCCCAAAAGGATCAAGATGGATAGCAAACCGTTGAATTGAAAGAAACGGTGAATGGCCCGGTCCTGAAACCTTCGCCAGGACCGGGCCTTGGAATTTTGAAGGAAAGGGTCCTCCTTAGAAGTGGTATTGGGCATTATGCTTTTTCCACTGGTCGGTCAGAGGATAAAAGCCGTCCTTTTTGATGATGGCCACCCCTTCCGGACTCAGCTCGAATTTGATGAAGGCCTCCACCTTGGCCCGGTTGTTGCCGTCGAAATACTGATACAGCGGTCGGGTCAAAGGATAGGCCCCGCTCAAGATGTTTTCCATCTTCAAAGGACTGGCCGGTTTGCTGTTGCTGTCCTTGGCCACCTCAAGGACATGAATCCCTGGATCGGTTTTGCCGGCATCGTCCACGACATAGCCGATGCCCACATAGCCGATGCCGCCGGCGTCCTTTTTCACGGCCTCCAGGATCTGGGCGTTGCCGTTCATCTGATTCATCTTGTTGGAATAATCGCCTCGGACCACGGCTTCACGGAAAAAGACGAAGGTCCCAGAGTTGGGTTGCCTGCCATAAAGGGTAATGGGAAGGTCCGGACCTCCTACCTGTTTCCAGTTAGTGAGTTCCCCTCGGTAGATCTGGCCTATCTGGTCCATGGTCAGGGACTTGACCGTATTCTTGGGGTTGACGATAACCGACAAACCGTCTACGGCGAAGACCACTCCGATGGGATTTACACCGTTGGCCTTGGCTTGAGCGATTTCGCTGTCTTTCATAGGCCGGGAAGAATTAGCCAAGTCAGTGGTCTTATTGATAATGGCCGCGATACCCACTCCGGAACCGCCGCCGGTGACGGCGATGCTATAGCCCGGATTTTTTTTCATGAAGCTCTCGGCCAGGCGTTGAACCACATTCACTTCGGTGTCCGATCCTTTTACTTGGATAAAGGTGGCGGCTTGGCCATAGGTGGGGACCAAAAAGAATATCATGATGGAAAAGACTAACAAAACTTTTTTCATGTCCTGCTCCTTTCTCTTTTGAAAGTTAATAATATGAATTTTATGTTACGATTCGGTTACAAAATAGTTAATATTCTTTTACTCTTGATTTTTGCAATTCCATCCCTCCTTTCTTGACCGACAACGTTTCATCCTAACCATCTTTCAGGAGAGGGATAACTAGGCCTTCTCCCAAGGAATGGGGAGTTTATCCCTTTCCCGGCAGATCAGATCGGGCTTGACGGTGTTGATTAACTTTTTCAATACCTTTCGCGGAACCTTGGAACGAATGGACACCCCATCTCTGATGACGAAATAGGTACATTCCTTCTTGTCACCTATTTGCAGGATCTTTATCGGTTTTTTCATGGTTACCTCCTAAAGGTTGGGGCTTAGGCCGATTGCGCTCCATGGTGTATGGTATTAATAATCCCCGTCTGTCACTTTACCGTGTCGGTCAGGTGAAGATTTAAAGAAGACCCCCTTCCGTTTCCCCCCCTTTTTTATTGCCTATAGGCTGAAGGGGGTTACGGATATTCCCGATCATAGCAAAACATCTTCAGGACCTACTTTCCTTTTTTCGAAAAGAATCGTCGGGCAAAAAGATATGACCGTTGCCAAAAAACAATGGAATTGAAACCCGTTTTTAAAATAGCCGCGGTACCCTGGTCCCGGCTTATGAAGACGGATCTTTCTTCAAAAACGAATGACGGCATTTCGGGCTTGGATCCATCGGCCCGTTTCAGTCTGACACCATCCCTTTTGGAATTGATCTTGGAGAAAGCCAAGCCCCTTGGACATCGGGAAAAAAAAGAACCGTTGAATTTGGGATTCGGCTTCGTCTACTACGGATTGGGCCGGGCCTTACGCCCGAAACATGTCGTGGTTATCGGTTCGGGTTACGGATTCAGCGTCGTCTGCCTGGCTTTGGCTTGTAAGGACAACGGCAAGGGAAAGGTTTCCTTTGTCGATCCCGGATTCGCCTGGTTCCGCGAGGGACCGTTCAAAACCCTGGGTGGAACGGGAATGTGGAGAAAAGCGGATCAGGTCCTAAATCATTTCGGTCTTTTCGGTGTAGAGAATCAAGTCAGCCATTTCCGTTTGACCAGCCGGGATTTTTTCCTTTCCTACACCCTTTACGGCCTGCCGGCCATTGACTTGGGATTCATCGACGGCAACCACTCCTTCAATCATGTGCGGGAGGATTTTCTGGCCCTTTGCTCTTACTCCCGTCCGGGTGCCTATCTGTTTCTTCATGACACCCATCTGCCCATCCGGGAACGTTTGAGACACTCGGGGGTGAAGAGATGGCTGAAGGTGGTTAAGGATAATCCCCAATTGTTCGAGGTGATCGATTTCCCTTTTTCTTCTGGGGTGGCCTTGATCCGCGTCCTCCCCCAGAAGAAAAAGGTGTTGGATCGCTGGATTAGGGACATGACGGTGCATGGAAAGAAAACCGGAGGGCCATAACCAGGCCCTACGGCATTGCAAAGGGAGGAACTCGTTATGGAAACACCCGTGGTCAAGGTGGATCTTCACATTCATTCCAAATATTCCCGAAGGCCGTCCGAATGGATGCTGCAAAAAATCGGGTGTGCCGAAAGTTATTCGGAACCGGAGGCCCTCTACCGATGCCTGTTGGCAAAGGGCATGTCCTTCGTGACCCTGACCGATCATAACACCATTGATGGAGGGTTGGAGATCGCCCATTTCCCCCGCACCTTTTTAAGCGAAGAGGTGACTACCTATTTCCCGGACGATCGGTGCAAAATCCACCTCCTGGTTTTTGACATTTCCGAGAAACAGCATGGCGACATCCAACACCTTCGAGAAAACGTTTTTGAACTGACCCGTTACCTGAATCAGCAGGGGATTCTTCATGCCCTGGCCCATCCGTTTTTTTCGGTCAACGACAAAATGGACCTCGAACGTTTTGAGAAGTGTCTGATTCTTTTTAAAAACTTTGAATTGAACGGCTCCCGGGGCAAGGAACAGAACCTCATTTTAAAAACCGTCTTGGAGTCCCTGACACCCGAACTCCTTTATCGCCTGATGGACAGGCACGGCATCTCTTCCCCGCTGGTCGAACCGTGGAAGAAAGGATTGACCGGGGGTTCCGACGACCATTCTTTTTTGACCATCGGCCGCCAATATACCGAGGTCAGAGGGGCTCGAAACCTTCACCAATTCTTATGCGGCCTTTCGGAAGGACACGGGCAACCCGCCGGACATTTTTCTGATCCCCAGGATTTGGCTCTGACCATCTACAGCATCGCCTATCAATTCCATCGGAAAAAGTTTTCCCGGTCCACGCTGGTACTTAAAGATCCTATGGTAAGGTTTCTCCATGAATTTCTGGGCCCTGAGCCGGAGAAGGGCGGTCGTCTCCATGCCTTCTCAGGATTATGGCCGCTAAGGTGGAAAGAAAAAGACCGACCGCCAACGGATATCCAAGAATATATCCGCTGGGAAGTTCAAAGGTTATTGGCCAAAGACGCGGAATGGTTGGAAAGGATCAGAAAGGGGATGGAAGGAGAAAAAGGGGCAGCCGAGAAATGGTTCGTTTTCGTCAATCAGATTTCGGAACGGGCTTTCGTCCACCTGGGCAATCGTTTTTTGGATCACCTGACCCGGGGCCGCTTTTTCAATCTTTTCCAGTCCTTGGGCTCCGGGGGAGCCTTGTACGCCCTTCTGTCTCCTTATGTCATTGCCTATGCCAATTTCGCCGCTACCCGTCTGCTCTCCCAGAAGGTGAAAAGGAGATTCGTCGGTGAAGATACCAAAAGAGAAGCAAGAGCTTGTTCGGCCAAGATCGCCCATTTTACCGACACCTTTGAAGAAATCAACGGCGTCGCCCTCAGTTTGCGACGCCAAGCGGAGCTGGCTCGAAATAACGGAAAGTCCTTGACGATCATTACCTGCGGAAAAGAGGAAAACTGCCGGACCTCCGGGTTAAGAATCTTCGAGGCTATCGGTTGTTATCCTCTTCCGGAATACGAGGACTTGCAATTGTTTTTTCCTCCTTTTTTGAAAATATTATCCTATTGTTATGAGGAGCGTTTTACGGCCGTTCATTCCGCAACCCCGGGACCGTTGGGATTGGCGGCCTTGGGGGTGGCCCGTATCCTGAAAATACCGGTGGTTGGAACCTATCATACAGAGTTGCCCGAATATACCCGTTATTTGACCGATGATCCGGTCTTGGAGGAATGGTGTTGGAAGTACATGATTTGGTACTACCGGCAACTGGACAAGGTATATGTCCCCTCCCGGGAAATACAGAAAGTGTTGACGGCCAGGGGACTGCCCGAGGAAAAGATCCGTCTGTATTATCGTGGGGTGGATCTGAACCGCTTTCATCCGGAAAAAAGGAACGGAGTCTGGCAGGATCGATACGGATTGCCGGATGGCATCAATTTATTGTATGTGGGCAGGATTTCCAAAGAAAAGAATCTGCTCATCCTCGACAAGGTTCTTTCCCGTTTAAGGGAGATGACCACTCCCGTTAATCTGATCTTCGTCGGCGACGGGCCGTTGCTCGGAACGTTGAGAGAAAAAATGCAAGGATTGCCCTGCCTTTTCACCGGATACCTCACCGGCGAGGAACTGGCCCAGGCTTATGCCTCCAGCGACCTTTTTCTCTTTCCCAGCAAGACCGACACCTTCGGTAACGTGGTCCTGGAGGCCCAGGCATCAGGGCTACCGGTGATCGTCACCGAAGCGGGCGGTCCGCAAGAGAATATTCTTCCGGGAAAGAGCGGGTTGGTGGTGAATGGAGATGATCCGGAGGAATGGATCAGAGTCATCCGGGAGTTGGTGGCCGACAGCGAGCGATTGAAGGAAATGGGTCGAGCGGCGCGGGACTTTATGGAATCCTACTCGCAGGAAACGGCTTTTTTGAAAACCTGGGAATTGTACGAAAAAGAGACGGAGGGCCTGCAAGGATAGAAGGATATCACGGATGAATAAAAAAGTACATTTTGGATACCAATGTTCTCTTGTTTAATCCGGAAGCCATATACGCCTTTGAGGATCATGAAGTCGTCATTCCTCTGGCGGTCATCGAAGAGATTGACCGACAGAAAAAAAGGCAGGACGAGATCGGCAGAAACGCCCGTGTATTTTCCCGATTGTTGGATTCCTTGCGGGGAGGGGGGCGACTGTCCGAAGGGGTTGCCCTTAAAGGAGGGGGAAAACTGCGGGTGGAGATCAATCACCAGGCCATGCAGATAACGTCGGTGGATTCGGATTCTCGAACCTTCGACAATCGGATTTTGGCCGTGGCTTATTATTTTTCCCGGCACTGCTCGGACCCGGTGATTCTGGTTTCCAAGGACTTGAACCTTAGGATCAAAGCCGACGTCTTAGGCATCGCGGCCGAAGATTTTCAGCAGGATCGGGTTTGTGACCCGGAATATTACAGCGGGGTGGGTGAGATCCGCCTTTCTAAGGATGAGCTGAACGCCTTTTTCCGTCAGGGAAAGCTGATGGCCCCTCCGGATCTCCGAATTTATCCCAACCAGTTTATTATACTGAAAAACCAAACCGTCCCTTCCCAGTCGGCCCTCTCCCGCTATTTTCAGCATTACTTTTGGCCGCTCGCCTTCGGAGAAACGGTTCATTGGGGGGTGCGACCCTTGAACAAAGAACAGAAATTTGCCGTGGAACTATTGGCCGACGATCAAATCAAGGTGGTTGCCCTGACGGGTGGCGCCGGTACGGGAAAGACCCTCTTGGCCTTGGCCGTGGGTTTGGAAAAGGTCATTGAACAGCGTTTATACACCCGATTGCTGGTCACCCGGCCGGTCATCCCTCTGGGAAACGATTTAGGTTATTTGCCGGGAAATAAAAAAGAAAAATTAAAGCCGTGGATGCAGCCGATCTTTGATAACCTGGAATTTCTTTCTTCGAATGCACCAAAGCCCTCGGAAGTGATCCATGATTTGGAGTTTCGCGGGTTGGTGGAAATGGAAGCCCTGACCTACATTCGTGGACGAAGCATTCCCAAACAATTCATTATCTGCGACGAGGCCCAAAATCTATCCCCCCATATGGTCAAAACGCTGATTACTCGGGTGGGTCAAGGGGCGAAAATTGTATTCACCGGGGATCCGCAACAAATCGATCATCCCTATTTGGATGATTCCAGCAGCGGCCTGGTGCATCTGGTGGAAAGGCTCAAAGGCGTGGAAACGTTCGGACATGTCCGCTTGGTCAAAGGCGAACGTTCCGCCGTAGCAGAATTGGCGGCCCGCCTATTGTAAGTATATGGACCGGGAACATCGTCCCCAAAAGGTTCGGCACCAATATCTGGACCGGAAATCCCAACGATATATCGACGAACGATTCTTAGGTGATCGGGCCGTCCGCTTCCTCTACGGAAGGATGAGGGAAAACTTTCCTCTCCTTTTTCGCGCGTTGACCTCCAAAAGAATGGTGGATTGGCTTTCATTTCTGGTTTATGACTTACCGGTTATGAAACCGAAGGGCTTGAAGAGGCATCTTTCCCCATTTTCCGCCGTGGATTGGGCGGAATGTCTCGAAGGTCCGGAAAAAATGAAAATAGTCAGAAACATTTTCGAAAGGAAAATACGTTACTGGGAAACCCGACCGATGTGCGAAGCGCCGGGGGTGATCGTTTCTCCCTGTGACGCCCGATTGCTCTTGGGTGCCTTGGCTCCCGACTCATTATTGTTCCTCAAAGAAAAATTTTTCTCTTTTCCGGAACTTTTGGACGGCCCCGAGAAGCGATGGTCCCCTTACTTTGGTCGCGGATCCTACGCCATATTTCGCCTGACCCCGGAAAAATATCATTACAATCATCTGCCGGTATCGGGAAAGGTCGTGGATTATTACACCATTGAAGGAGGTTACCATTCCTGCCATCCATCGGCCGTCGTCGCCCTGGTCACCCCATACTCCAAAAACAAAAGATCGGCTACCCTGATCGATACCGACGTGGAAAACGGAAGCCGTTGTGGTCTAGTGGCCATGGTGGAAGTCGCCGCCCTTTTGGTAGGCGACGTACTCCAGTGTTATTCGGATTCGAGGTATGACGATCCCCAAGAAATGACCGTCGGACTGTTCGTCAAGAAAGGGCAACCCAAAAGCCTTTTTCGACCTGGAAGTTCGACGACGGTTCTTTTTTTTCAAGAAAACCGCATTCGTTTTTGTTCGGACCTGATCCGAAACCGTTCTCTGCAGGAAGGGAGGAGCTTGTTTTCTTCAGGATTTGACCAACCCTTATTGGAGACTGAGGTGCAGGTTAGATCACCCTTGGCGGCAGCTTCAAGAACCACAAATAGATCAGGGCAGCGAACGGAAAACACCATGGAAAATTAATTTTTCGGTAACTATTTTGTCAAACGGAAAAACGACCATTGCCTCGATACCGTAGTAACGGTTCTTTTCCAATCAGCTCATTATAGTATTGACCCGGCGGGATTGCATTTTCTTTCGTCTGTGACTTCAGTGTCGGTCTTTTCTTCGGACTTATTTAAAGGGGACCTTTGCCCCCTCCGCATTCTCGTCCGCCAAAAAACAGCGGACGAGTCCCGCCCTGCGGGATTTCCCTCATGGATAAGCCCGGAAAAGACGGCGCCCTAAAGTCAATGACCCCATAAAATACACCCTACCTGCTTCGGGTGATGACTATATAATTATGAACCTATCAATAAATCTAATTTAGGGAGGGATGGGAAAAATAAAGCATAGGAAAAGGAAACGGATAAAACTTGATAATAGAGCTTTAAAAACGTATCAGATCATAAATGCAAAGGAGAAAAAAATGGAAAATAGAAACAAGACCGGACATCTGTGGAAATGGTTGGTCATTATTACTTTTTTGTGGAACGCAGAGGGGGTTGCCGCGGCTGATCTTGGGATCGGTAAAGGGCAGGCGCGCGGACAAAAAAACGTTATCGTCTTGATGACCGACGGTACAGGATCAGCGCATACCACCATTACCCGTTGGTATAAAGGATCAAACCTTAGACTGGATGAGATGTTCATTTCCGCGGTCCGTACCTACGGGTCCGATTCCATCATTACCGATTCCGCACCGGCGGCCACCGCTTTTGCCACCGGGCATAAGTCCAACGATAAATATGTGGGAATCTATCCTTCGTCGGTATCCATTCCAATCCTGCCACCTCTTAGGGAAGACTGGAAATATAAGCCTTTAGCCACGGTCTTGGAAGCGGCCAAGTTGACCGGCAAATCGGTGGGTCTAATCGCCACCTCCAACATCCAACATGCCAGTCCAGCCGGTTATTCGGCCCATGTTCATGATCGAAGTTTCTACAATGAAATTGCCGAACAACAGGTTTACCTGGATATCGATGTCGTCTTTGGGGGAGGTAAACAATACCTTCTGCCCATCAGTGAAGGCGGGAAAAGGACAGACAACGAAAACTTAATCCAGGTCTTAAAAAACAGGGGATATCAATTCATCGAGACACGACAGGAACTTTTGAGTCTGCCGCCAACTACCCGAAAAGTCTGGGGATTATTTGCCGACGACGCCATGGCCTATGATTTCGATCGCCCCTACTTTAGACCGAACGAACCCTCTTTGAGCGAAATGACCAAAAAAGCGATCGAGATCCTTTCCCATAATCCTAAAGGGTTCTTCCTGTTTGTGGAAGGGAGCAAGGTGGATTGGGCTTCTCACGCCAATGATCCTATAGGAGTCATCGGGGATCTCCTGGCCTTTGATGAATCCGTCGGTGTGGCTTTGGACTTTGCCAAGAACAATCCCCAGACCTGGGTCCTGGCCTTTTCCGATCATGGAAACGGAGGGATGTCTTTGGGCAGCAAAAAAACCGACAATACCTATTCCAAACTTTCCGTGTCAGCCTTGATCGATCCGTTAAAAAAGGCGAAATTAACCGGGGAAGGGGTGGAAAAAGCCTTAGGCGGAGACCGTTCGGAATACAACATTAAAAACGTCATGGCCGATTATTACGGAATTACGGATCTCAGTAACGACGAAGTTCAGGCCATTCAAAACGCCCCCAAAGGATCGATGAACTATGTTGTCGGACCGATGATCAGCAAACGTTCGGTTATCGGCTGGACGACTAACGGTCATTCCGGCGAAGACCTCTTCTTCTATTATTTTGGATTGAATCAGCCCATGCCGATCATCGAAAACACGGATATCGCTCATCTTTGCGCATTTCATCTGGCGACGAATTTGAAGGTCGCCGATGAGCGTTTGTTCGTCCCGGCCGATGAGGCCTTCGGGCGTTTGGGGGCGATGGTGAGCATCGACGGCACCGATCCGGAAAACAAGGTGTTAATCGTTCAAAAAGGTCCTCAAATTGCCCGATTGCCCATGAGTAAAGACATTATGGAAATGAATGGCAAAGTACTGGAAATGGAAGGCATCACGGTCTATGCTCCAAAAGCGAACAACGGGCAGGGAAGGGTATATGTGCCGAGACAGGCTGTAGAGTGGTTCGGACGACATTAATACTTTTTGTAGCCCCGAGGAAACCCGAGTTTTTTGCGACCCGGGTTTCCTTTTTTATTTTTGTGTCAAAGTATTGTTCGGGCGGGAAAAAAACTTTGCCACAATCGCCGGAATCAATGGCGAAGTGTGGCAGATAAAAACGCGACCGGCAAACACAGATCAATAGATTATGGGAAGAAGTTTTTCGGCACGAAAAGGACCATTTTACAGCACGTTAGGTCGAACCACTGCGGTAGATTAAGTGGATATGGATAAGCCGGAGGAAATTATAAGTTATGGTAGTACACCTGGCATCAACCAAGCTGAAGGTGTTGGACAAATCCATCATAAAAAAAGAGATCCTGGATATTTTTGAGCATAAAAGAATCAGGACCGTATTTCAACCTATCATCAATTTGCATTCTGGTGAGGTTTATGCTTATGAAGCACTCAGCCGGGTTATCGGCACGTCGTCGTTGTCACAACCGGATATCCTTTTTGAGGCCGCCAGCAAGTATCAATTGTCCACAGAACTGGAATCCCTGTGTTTGACCACGGCCTTGGATACGGCCGAACGGATAGGATTAAAGAATCTGATCGATTTGAACATCTGTCCTTCCCTTTTATTAACAGTTTCATAATAGTATTGACATGAAACTTGCGCTTTGCGTTTGAGGAAGGATCGGGGAGGTCTTCTTTTTGGGGATTGTCCACCCTGAACCTGGAAGCTTCTTTGCCGGGCAAATTATTTAACCAAATCGAGAGCAGGCCTTCATCTAAGATGGAAACAGGCTTTGGTGTAGGCCCTGCCTCGAATCTAATCCCGCCGCAGGCGGGACTGGACTGGCCGGGATAGGGCGATCAATGACCCTTTGGACAACCCCAAAAAGAAGACCTCCCCGATCCTTTTTTGTCTATATTATTATGAGACCCTTAATATTTCTCCCTCATCCGACCCTCATTTTTTCAAACGAACCCATTCGCTCGTCTTGAAGATGTCCGCCAAAGGCAAAGACAAGGCCACCTCCGGTTCATAGCGCAAATAAGTGGGGATGGGATAACGGATGCCCTTTTCGTTGGTCTTCTCTAACCCTTCCACGACCTCTTCCAACCCGGAGGCGGGCAGGGCGAAGGCCATCTCATGATCCTGACAACTCCCCCAGACCCGGTCCCCGTTGCCGGGGATCACCACCTTAGGGTTGCAGTCCAGATAGGCACCGAGAACCCCTTCACTGCAGGAAGCGGCCCGACCGGAAAAACGGGATTCCACGGCCTTTCCCGTCCGATAGGTGGCACCATGAATCAATCGCATCAACTGGGCCGGGTTGACATAAAGAAGAACGACATCCGGCTCCAGATCGGCCTTCCCTAAAGGGGCATAGACCACGATCAGGTCTTCCCCGCCGTTCAACAGGCGAAAACCCTTCAGCACCTCCCGGGCCGCCTGCGCATCCGCCGCATACTGCATGTAGGTCAGAAAGGCGATCGCCCCATCTTCCGAGGGAATTCGTTCCCAACCGTAGCTGTTGGCGGCGATGGCGCAGCCCACATCTTCTTTGGACAGGGCCACGGTCCAGCCGTAACGCCGGGCCATGGCCGCGGCCATACAAGGGGCGATGGCCGCCTTCAGGTCCCTCTTGGGCCGACGGGCCCGCGGAGGGATATCCCCTTCTTTTCGGTTGAAGGATACGGCCACCGGAAAGGTGGCGGGGTTGACCAAACGCTTCAAGGCCTCGTTCAGGGCCGACCAATCGCTCATCCCGTATTCCTCCTTTTTCGGAAAGTAAACCACGATGGATCCTACCTTTTCCTTGACAAAAAGGGAAGGGTATACTACGGAAAAGAAATGAACATACCATGAAGCACGGAATCAAGTAAAGGAGAACGGCATGGCGGATCCCCTATACGATCGATTGGCCGATATTTTCAACCTCATCGGTTTCGGCAGTCATAAAAGTCCTGAATTGGAAAACCTTCTAAAGGCCCTGTTCAATGAAGAAGAGGCCCGACTGGCCGTCCACCTCTCGCCCATGGCCCCCGAACCCCCCTCCGAAGTGGCCAAGCGGGTCGGCATGGATCCGGCCCGCGCGGCCCGGGTGCTGGACGAGATGGCCGACAAGGGCCTGATCTACTCCACGGTAAAGAACGGGGAACATCGCTACAAATTGATCCAACTCGTCCCGGGAATTTTCGAACTCCAATTCATGAAAGGGGAATTCACCCCCCGGGCCAAAAAGCTGGCCCTCCTTTTCGACGCCTACTTTCACGCCCGCACGGCCGAGCTGGAAGGGGCCGCCCTCACCCGAGACGGCCTCCATTTCGCCCGGGTCATCCCCATTGAAAAGACCCTCACCCCCGGCTTGAACGTCTTCCCCTATGAAGTGGCCGGCAAATACATACGGGAGGCCCAGGTCATCACCGTCTCCGTCTGCTATTGTCGCCACGAGAAAAGGCTCTTGGACAAAGGATGCGCCTACCCGGATGATGTCTGCCTGCAATTGGGTCCTTTCGCCGAATTCGTCCGAGACCGCGGTTTCGGCAGGGAAATCAGCCGGGAAGAGGCCCTGGACATCCTCAAGCGGAGCGCCGAGGCCGGCCTGATCCACACCTCCAGCAACACCCAGGAGCGGATCGATTTCATCTGTAACTGCTGCACCTGCTGCTGCGGGATCCTGCAAGGGGTCAGCCGCTTCAACGCCCCGGTCCGCAGCGTTTCCAGCAATTATCAGGCCGCCGTGCAGAAGGAGGTCTGCTCCGCTTGCGGCGAGTGCGTCGAACGCTGTCAAATGAAGGCGATCGTCTTGGAAGACGATGCGGCCGCGGTGGATCTGAACCGCTGCATCGGCTGCGGGGTCTGTGTCTATCACTGCCCCAGCGGCGCCCTGGTCTTGGAACCCCGACCGGATACCGTGACGCCGCCCCGGACCTTCCGAGAACTGATCGCCAAACAAGCTATGGGAAAGTCTGCTGTTTAATTGGGCTCTTTTTGAGGTGACCTTTTCAAACGAGAAGGGATGGGCAACAAGGTGCAATCTAAAACCGGTTGAAAAAAAGACCGACGAAAACAATTAGTAACCCGCTTTTGATAGAAAATCCTTGACCGCTCGATTGAATTCCTGGGCGGCGTCGATGTTCACGGCATGACCGCCGTCCAGGTCTAGGATCTCCAAAAAGGGCATGGAGGCCGCGGCGTAATCCCGCAAGGGCAGAAAGCGTTTTTCCCTCTTTCCACAGATCAGCAAGGTCGGGACGCGATTTTCAGGACATCTTTCCCTCAGGGACAAGGCCGATACGGTATAGCGGATGGTTTGGGCCACGCCGTGGACGGACAACCTTTCCGCATCCTCCAATAAAGCCTCCCGTACTGTAGCCGGTAAGGTTCGGGCATTGGCCGGGTGAACGGGGATGGCGCGAATCCCTTCCATTCCCCCGGCCAAGATGCTTATGGCATATTGCTCCGCCCCGCGTATCGCCCCTTCCTGGTCCTCGATCCTACGAAAGGCCGAATTGCTGTTGGTCATGATGTGCCCCAGAAAGGCCTCCGGCCTTTCCAAGGCATAGTACAAGGTCAGGGCCGCCCCCAGGGATTGCCCGCAGACGAACCATCGCTCCACCCCGATTTTTCGGCGGATGTTTTCAAAGGCCTCTACATAGGCTTCCGGACGGTACAGGACAGGATCCTCCGGCGCCGGGGAACGGCCGTGTCCTAATAGTTCCACCACTACCGGCCTGCTGAAAAGACACAGGTCTTTTAAATTGAGGAGCCACTGGGCCCGTGAGGAAAGAAACCCGTGGACCAAAAGCAGATAGGGCCCGTCACCGGAATGAACCTCATAATAGAGATCGGGGGCAAGGTCAGATGGCTCCATAAAAACGAGAAACGGTTAGGGTTGCTTGAGTTACTTGAGTTACTTGGGTTACTTGGGTTTATTGAGTTTTCTCTGAACTCTGAACTCTTGATCCTGGATGCTGGATACTGGATGCTGGATCCTCGATCCTCGTTCCTCGATCCTCGTTCCTTTATCCTCGCTCCTCGCTCCTCGATCCTTTATTCTGAACCCTGAACTAAAAAGCGTGAACCGTATCTGGCGAGATACGAACCCCGAGGCCCAAGCCACCAACTTTTAATCCCGAAGACGGGTCTCTTTCTGCCGGTAATACTGCCCCACCAGGCTGATGCTGCGCAAGGCGTCGACCAGGTTTTCGTAGGCCAGGATCCGGTTCTGCGAAAAATGTCTCAAGGCCCGGCGCCGCACCTCTTCCACATCGAGGTCGTCCACATCCCGGCGGCTGTTAGGCAGGATCAAGACCACCGGTTTATCGGTCTTTTCCTGAACCTCACGCAAGGCCTGGGTCAAGGGCCGATAGGGAGTGATTTCATCCAGGGACTGCCCCCCGGCCATCCTCAGAAAGGATTTGTACACATAGAAAAGTTGGATCAAGATCTGCAGGTCGATCCTTTCTTCCCGGCCCGATTGGATCAAAACTTCTTTAAGGATTTCAGGAGGCACAACGGGGTTGGCGGCGTCCACCGGATTGGTGGCGCTGGAGCCGGGTTTGGGCAGTATGGCCATGATTTTATCCTGGGTATTGGGGGACAAGAGCGGTATCTCCAGTCCGAAGCGTTCGGCTGTATCCGCGGCCTGAACTCCCAAGGCCCCGCCGCCGCCCACGGCGGCGATGCCGCGATAGGACCGCTCCGGCAAGGTCACGAAGGCCAGACAGGCCTGGGACATCTCCCAGGAGTTATGGACCTGAACAGCGTTGGCCTGCTTAATGGCGGCCTCCCAGATTTGACGGCTCCCGGCCAAAGAAGCGGTATGACTGGCCACGGCCCGACTCCCGGATTGGGATAATCCTCCTTTGTAGATGATCACCGGCTTTTTGGCCGTTACTTCCTTCAAGGTCCGGAAAAAGGCCCGGCCGTCATCAACGCCCTCCACATACATGCAGATGACCCCTGTGTCGGGATCGTCCCCCAAATAACGGAGCAGCTCCGTTTCCCTGAGATCGGCCCCGTTCCCGAAGCTGACCACCTTACTGAAGCGGAGTCCCAAGGATTTGCCGTTCATGACGAATTCACCGGCCATACCCCCGCTTTGGGCCAGGAAGGCCACCGGACCGCTCTCTTTGGGAAATTCCGGCCCAGGCAGAATGGTCAGTCCGCCCGAGGGACAGTAGATACCGAAACAGTTGGGTCCTACCACCCGGATCCCTTTGGCGGCGATGGCCTTGATCTCTTCTTCCAAGGCCCGTCCTTCCGCTGTGCCCAATTCTTTAAAACCGGCCGAAAGGATCTGGGCCCCGACCATCCCCTTCAGGCGACAGGCCTCCAGGGCCGCCGGCACATAAGGTGCCGGAACGGCGATAATGGCCATGTCCACTTCCCCGGGGATCTCTTCAATGGTCTTATAAATGTTCAGGCCGGCGATCGTCCCCCCTTTAGGGTTCACCGGGCAGATTTCGCCTGAGTAACCGAATTGCTGGAGGGTCAAAATCGTCCGGCTTCCAAAACCGATATTGTCCCCGGAAACGCCGACCACGGCCAGGCGTCGGGGATGAAAGATGCGATCCAATTGATCATATGGTCTTTCTCTATTTTCCATAATTCCTTGTAAACCTTCCTATCAAAAAGCGTGAAGCGTCTAGGGTTCATTGGGTTGCTTGGGTTACTTGGGTTACTTGGGTTTACTCTGAACTCTGAACTCCGAACTCATGATGCTGGATGCTGGATGCTGGATACTGGATGCTGGATACTGGATACTGGATCCTCGATCCTCGAACCTCGAACCTCGCTCCTCGCTCCTCGATCCTCGCTCCTGTATTCCGAACCCCCGGCTTTCTCTTCGACCTACGAGATACGAACCCTGAGATACGAGATACGTTATTCAATCAACTTCACCCATTGGGAATCGATGAGTTCTTCCCATTCTTCGAGTTCGGTCTCCTGGTCAATGAAGGTCTCAAACGATCCGTCCCCTCCCGGTTCCCCCGTTTCTTCGAGCCCGTCCAGATCCTCCTCGATCCGCAGGAGGGCATCATCTCCCCACTCCACCGGTGCGAGGCTCACCGGGTCATCGTTCGTCGTTTTCTTCTCTATCATGATCGCGCGTTTCTCGGGACCGTCCTTGGCCGAACGGCCTTGGCAAGGGGCGGACGGGCCCAAGGTCATCCCCTGACCCGTTCCACACCCAAATCATAAGCCTTCAGATTGGTCTCCAGGGTCCCGGCCGGCAGGCTCTCCTGAATCACGGCCTGAAAATCATTGCGCTCCAAGGGCAAGGTCTCGGTTCCGGCCAAGGCCCCGAGCATGATGATGTTGCCCAAAATGGGATTCCCCAACTTCAAGGCCTCGTCGGTGGCGGCCACGAACCAGGCCTCCGCGGAAAGGTCGCGGATGGCTTCTTGAATCTCTTCAGCCGTGGGGTACGTCAGTTCGCCGGAAATCACCCCCACCGGATAAATGGGGCGGGTATTGGTCAAGACCTTCACCCCCGGATGACCGTAAGTCATCAACACCCGGATGGCTTCGATGGGTTCCAGGGTGACGACGATATCGGCCTTTCCTTTCGGGATTTGGGGACTCCAGGCGGAATCCGCCGAGATCCGGATGTGGCTCATCACCGACCCCCCCCGTTGGGAGGCGCCGAAGGTCTCGCCGATGGTCACCTGATAGCCTCGGCGGACAAGCATGTTGGAGAGAATGCGGGAGGCCATGACATTTCCCTGGCCGCCGACGCCGGTGATGATGACATTATAAGGATCTTTGGGTATCCGTTCGGTTTTCATGGTCTCAGGCCACCTCCTCTTTCATGATCGCCCCGCTGGGACAGATATCGGCGCAGACCCCGCAGCCGGCGCAGATGACCTCATCAATGACCGCCGTCTTTTTCGCCTTATCCCAGTAAATGCCTGGACAGCGTAGGACCCGGGTGCAGAGGCGATTGCAACCGCATCGTTCTCCCAGACATTTCTTTTCATCCACGCGGACGGTGAAATACTTCTTCGCCTTCCTTTCCGGGGACAGGGCGCATTTCTGGCGGAGAATGAGCACCTTGGCCCCTTGACGATCCTCCAGAAGTTCATTCAGCGTCTCTTGGGTCTCTTTTAGATTGAATGGATCGCGGATCTCCACCCTCGCCCCCAAGGCCCGGCAGATGGCGGCGATATCCACTTCGGGCATGGGTTCGCCCATGGCGTTGACCTTGAGGCCTGGATGAGGCTGAAACCCGGTCATGGCCGTGCCGCTGTTGTCCAAGACCACCAAAGTAATATCGGACTGATGATGAACGGCGTTGATCAAGGCCGGTATAACCGCATGATAAAAAGTGGAATCACCGGAGACGGCCAGGACCGGTTGATCCATGCCGAAGGGTCTCAGCTTTCCGAAGCCGCTGGCGATGCCGGTCCCCGAGCCCATGGAATGGACGGTTTTCAGGGTCCGGAAGCCGGTGCTGCCGATGGCCATGGTATAACAACCGATGTCTCCGCAGACAAATCCCTTGCGATTGTCCAATTGCAGGGCGTTATGGATGCTCCAAAAGGAAGCCCGGTGTGGACAACCCGGGCAGAAGGTCTGTTCCCTGGCCGGCACCCGGGCGAAGTTGAGGAGTTTGGCCTTTTCTTCATAGTCCGGGGGCATGGCCTCGTATTTCAGATCGAAGATGCGGCACAAGGCGGATACAACCAGGTCCGGGTTCATCTCCCCGACCGTAGGGATGTATCCCTCGTTCTTCCCGTAAAAGGTCTTGATCCCTACGACCTTAACCTGTTCGGCGGCCAGGATCTTGACATTTTCTTCCAGAAAAGGAATGACTTCCTCGACGATGAGGACCTTATCGGTCAAGGACAGAAAGCGTTTTACCAAGTTAGGGGGCAAAGGCCAGGTGGTCCCCATCTTCAAGATACCCACCCGCTCCCGAAGGCCCAGGAGATGAACGGCCTCGCGGCAATACAGATTACAGGCGCTGCTGGTGATGATCAACAACTCCGGTTTTTCCGGACCGGAGTAGGTGTTGAAAGGACTGGTCTCGAAAAGCTCCTGCACCCTTTTCAGCTTCTCTTGTTGCTGGGCGTGTTTGTAGGCCACCGGCGCGCTGATGACCAGGCCTTCCAGGGGGTCGAGGACGAAACCGTCGTATTTGAATTCGGCCCTGGGCTGCCTATCCGGAAGGGGGCCGAGGGTGACGTTTCCGCTGGCATGGGACATACGGGTCACGCTGCGCAGCATCACCAAGGAGCGGATCTCTTCCGAGAGTTCAAAGGCCCAGCGGGTCATGTCCTTGGCCTCCTGGAAATCACCGGGTTCCAGAAGGGGGATCTCCACCATGCGGGCGAAGTGTCTGGACTCGCCTTCGTTGACGCTGGACAAGGCCCCGGGGTCGTCACAACTGACCAGGACCATACCTCCTCGGGTCCCGGATCCGGCCAGGTGAAGCAGGAAGTCCGAGGCCACATTGACCCCGTTCTGCTTCATCACGCACATGGAGCGGAGCTGGGCGAAGGAGGCCGCGGCCGCCACCTCCATGGCCACTTTTTCGTTGGTGGACCATTCCACATAAAGGTTCCGTTCCTTGGCCGCCTTGGCCAAGTTTTCGATAATTTCCGATGAAGGAGTCCCTGGATAACCGGCGGCCACACTCACCCCCGCCTCCAAGGCCCCGCGGGCAATGGCCTCGTTGCCCATGAACAACACCTGTCGTCCTTCGTTCTGATCCGTCAGTTTAGACATAAGGTCCTCCGTATCCGATGAAAAGGGCGATGTCGGCCGATCGCATCAGCCCTCTTTTTTTTCATTCTACTTTGGCGTATACCAAGGGGCCCGTACTCCGCCCTTTTTCCCGGATCCGTTCCTTGGCCGTCTGCTTTTTCTCCCAAGCGGCCTTTTTCAGGTCTTCGAGGTTACCGGGCGGCACCTCGCGGAATTCCAAGACCCCCAAGGATCGGGCCAGACCCAAAAGTTCCTCCCCCGCTTTTGATCGGACGATCACTTGATTCCAGGTCCGGGTCTCCTCCCAATCCGCCGGCAACCGGGCTGAGCCTACGGAAAGGTCGGCGAATTCGGCCGTGCTGTCCAAACAATAGCGGCACCCTTCGCGGATATGGGGCGCCAGTTCATCCATGGTGAAGGTCAAGATCCCCCGGCGGGTCCGGATTTCCACCACCCCTTTTCCCGCCGGTATGTCCATGCCGATGATATCGGACAGGTCGGTATGGCTGCGTAGCAGTTCGCTGAAGGGCCGCCAGGAGAGGGTCCAGCCGCAAAAAAGGCCGATGACCAAGTGCAATTTGTCGATATGATTGTCGTTGGTGGGAATGGGCTTGAGACGCATCTTGGCCAGGGCCTGGGCCTGACAGGGGGTGGCCACCACCCCGATCCTTTGGGCCTCTCCCTGGACCGCCTTGTTGAATTCGGCCACCGTAGGGGAAACCAGAAACCGGCTCTTTCCGTGGCCCTGGATTTCATCGAGGGTATGGACGGTCAGCCCCCGCTGTTGAAGATCGGTCTGCCCTTCAGCGACGATGGCCGTGTCAATCAAGCCTTGGGTCAGGGCCAGCGACATCAGGGCGGTCACCGTCCCGCCGTGTTGGGCCTTCTTCCGGATTTCGGGGTCGGCGGCCCGGGTGATGTAGAACCCCCGAAAAGGACCCAATTCGGGGGTGAGGTCCGCCGGATCGAAGAGGGTTTTGCGGAGCTCATCATAATCGGTCGGCGTGCGGGGGCAGAAGGCATAACAGCGTCCTTCCGGGAGATCGCAGTCATTAAGGATGATGGTCTGATCCCGATAGACCACCTGATAAGGACAGAGGCCCACACAGGCCCCGCAACCGGTGCAGAGGCGGGCCGTTTGAACCCATTCCCGCAATTCCTTCTGTCCCCTGCCGGGGTTTTGAGCTTCCATGCGTTACAACCTCCTCCAAACGAAGTGATAGGTTTATCTATCATTCATAAAAAGGGCTGTCAAATGAAATTCCCATCGGATTCTTTCCCCGTTCCCCGACTCCATCCCTAAGAAGACCCGGTCAAAAAAAAACCCCTTTTTCCGCTTCGAGGAAGAAACGGAAAAGGGGTTCTGAAGGGGAGAATCGTTTGACCGATTATTTTTTCTTTTTCCCCGGGGCCTTGATCTCCTTCCCTTTTTTCGCCGGCCAGATATAGACCAAAGGCGAGGCGACGAAGATGGAGGAATAGGTCCCGACCAGGACCCCGATAAGCAGGGCCAAGGCGAAATCATGAATGACCACCCCGCCCAGGAAGTACAAGGCCAAAAGGACCAGAAAGACGGTCAGGGTGGTGATGATCGTCCGGGTCAAGACCTCGTTGATACTCTGATTGATGACCTGACCGAACTCCCGCTTTCCTTCCCGCCCCATATTCTCCCGGATGCGGTCGAAGACGACCACCGTATCGGTTAGGGAATAGCCGGCCAAGGTCAAAAGGGCGGTGACGATGAGCAAGGTGATTTCCTTGTTCAAGAGGTAAAAAATCCCTAAAACGGCCAAGACGTCGTGAAAAGTGGCTATGGCCGCGGCCACCCCGAATCGTAATTCAAAACGCCAGGCCAGATACAGGATGATACCGGCCAGGGAAATGGAGATGGCGATCAAGGCCGCCTTCTGCAAGGCCCGGCTCACGGAAGACCCGATTTCGGCCTGACTCTCCAGAACGAAACGATGTTCCGGAAAATCCTCCTGCAAGGCCTTGCCGATTTGTTCGGTCAGTTTGCTGACCTCCGTTTCGGATTTCTTGGCCCGGACCAAAAGGATGTTCTCGTTGGTCACCTGTTGCAGTTCCAGATCCTTGAATCCCCGTTGGATCAGGGCGGCCCGGACGCGGTCGAGTCTGAAGGGTTGAGCGGCCTTGAATTGGGACATGGTCCCCCCGGAAAACTCCACCCCTAAATTGGCCTCGCCCCGGTAAATCTGGACGAAGGCGATCAGGCCCAGCAGGACCAAAATCCCGGAAAAGACGAAGGCGTATTTTCGATAGCCGATGAAGTTGACAGCCGGTTTTTTGAGAAATTGAACAAACCGTAAAGGCTTCAGGCGCCGTTTCAGGCTCAGATAATCATAAACCACGCGGGTGCAGAAGAGGGCGGTGAAGAGGTTGAAGATGACGCCGATGCTCAGGGTCACGGCAAAACCCTTGATCGGCCCGGAGCCGAAAAGGAAGAGGGCGAAGGCCGTGATCAAGGTGGTTACATGGGAGTCGATGATGGTCCAAAAGGCCTTGTCGTAACCGCCGTCCACGCCGGACTTGACCGGTTTGCCCTGGGCGAACTCCTCGCGCATCCGTTCAAAGATAAGAATGTTGGAATCCACGGCCATCCCTACGGAGAGGATGATTCCGGCGATTCCGGGCAGGGTCAGGGTGGCCCGGAAGATGCTCAGGGCGGCCAGCATGAACAAAAGATTGAGGAGGAGGGCGAAATTGGCGATGAGGCCTGAAAACCGGTAGTAATACATCATGAAGAGGACGACCAGGATCGTCCCGATCAACCCCGAGATGAACCCTTTCCGGATGGAATCCTGCCCAAGGGTAGGCCCTACGGTGACGTTCTGAACCACCTGGACCGGGGCCGGCAAGGCCCCGGCCCGAAGGACGATGGCCAGGTCACTCGCTTCATCCATCGTGAAGATCCCCGTAATCTGGGCCTTGCCCCCGGAGATCCGCTCTTGGATGACCGGTGCGGATTGAACCACCTGATCAAGGATGATGGCCAGTTGGCGGTGCACATTGTCCCGAGTTATCTGGTCAAAGACCCGGCTGCCGTGGGCGTTGAACTCGATCCCCACATGAGGTTCGTTGAAGTTCCCTCCGAATTCGACCCTGGCGGTCTTGATGGCGTCGCCGGTCATCAGGATCTTGCTGAAGAGGAGAATGGGGATGCGGCTGACCCGGCCGGTCTCGGGATTGACTTCCTTGCGGATGTAGACCTCTCGTTCGGGCGGGATTTGGTCTTTTAACGCCTCATTGAGTTCGGCGTGGTTGAAATCCCGTTTTAATTTTCCGCTTTGGATAGCCTGGTCAATCATTCCCTGGAGGTCCAGACGGGTGTCGCTGTCCACCAACTTGAATTCCAGCTGGGCCGTCTTTCCGATAAGGTCCATGGCCCGCTGCGGATCCTTGACCCCGGGGAGCTGGACCACGATCTCGTCCGTCCCTTGCCGGACGATTACCGGCTCGGTGACCCCGAACTGATCAATTCGGTTGCGGATGATTTCCAGGCTCTGAGAAACGGCGTTCTCTTTAATGGATTTGATCTCCTTTTCCTTCAAGGCTACCTCCACCTGTACCCCTTCAGCCTTGGGGGTAGAGGAGATCACTTCCAGATTGGGAAACTCTTCTTGAATGGTCTTTTTCACCTCGGAAAGGTGATCGGGATTGGGGAGTAAAAAAGTCAGGCGGTTCATCCCAGCCCCTTCGCCCCGACTGGCCGGGATCTGCTTCTTGCGCAGGTTCTCCCGCAAGTCCTGCTGACTCAATTCCAAATAATTCTTGACGGCCTTGGCCAGATCCACCTTCAAGATCAGGTGCATCCCCCCTTGGAGATCCAATCCCAGACGCAGGCCTTCGCCGGGCAGGATCTTTCGCCACCAGGAGGGAAGATCCCGGGTCAGGGAAGGGACGATGAACAGGATGGATAAGGCCGTCAACAGGGCGATGAAGGTAAACTTCCAGCGGATTTTTTTAAGCATGAGTATTTCCTCGAGGCCGTATTCGGGAAATGAAGGGTGGGCTGACGGGGTTTTTCAACCCAACAGCTGAAATGCCGACCCACTCCATGCGACCAAAAATTCAATATTAAAACGAAATAAATGGCATCCTTTAAGGAAAAAGTCAAGTCTATTTCTATGGTTTGTAATCAGGACGGGGCGGTGTCCGACGGGATTGTCCAAGGAAGTCGGATAATGACCGTGGTCCCTTGGCCCGGAAGACTTTCCAATTCCACTTCCCCGCCGTGGGCCCGGATCAGCCTTCGGGTGATGGCCAAACCCAGTCCCAATCCCTTTTCTTTCGTGGTGTAATAAGGGGCGAAGATCTTTTTCAAATCCTCAGCCGGGATTCCCGGCCCGCTGTCCCTCACCCGAACCTCGAGGAACGGCCCTCGACCGGACGGCCCCCTCCCTTTACCCCAACGGCCGAATTCCGACGAAGCCGGGGTCACAGTTCGGACCTCGAGCACCCCGCCTTCGGGCATGGCCTCCAGGGCGTTGTTGAAGATGTTGAGAAAGGCCTGGGTCAACTGAAAACGGTCGCCCCATAGACGAGGGGAGTCCGCCTCACCTTCCTTGACCAGGCGCACCCCTCTCTTTTCCCGTTCCATCTCCAACAGATCCAGGCAGTAATTCAGGATGTCCCAAAGAGATAAGGGTTCTTTGCGGCTACGGTTCGGTCTGGCTAATAGAAGGAAGTCTCCGATGATACGGTTGACCCTGGCGATCTCCGAGGCGACGATACGGGTGAACCGGATGTATTCTTCCCGCGCCTCGGGATCCGTTGGGAGAAATTCCTTTTCCAGCCGTTGGACCACGAGGCTGATGGCGTTCAGGGGATTCTTGATCTCGTGGGCCACTCCGGCGGCGAGCTGGCCCATGGCCGAAAGTTCCTCCTTAAGGCGCATCTGCTCTTCCATTTCCCGGATCCGGACGAAGTTCCGTTTTTGCAGACGGAAAATCAACAACAGGCTGATCACCCCCACACCGAAGAGGATCGCCCCCATGAGGAAGATGTTCCTTCGGCTCTGATCCAGGATGGGGTGGATTTGTTTTAAGGTGAGGCCCACCCGGATGGTTCCTAAGGGTTTTCCGCCGGGTCGGAAGTTCCGCAGGACTTCCAAATAGTCTCCCTTTTCCCCCTTGACCCAAAAGACCCCCTCCCCCTCCGGTCTGTTCTCTTTTTTGATCCTCTCCACCGCCCGCCCTTTTGGATCGGCCTCACCGCTTCGCCCGATCACCTTTCCCTGTTCATCTTTCACTTCCAAATAAACAACATTGCCTTTACCGGAAAAATCCTCCAGAAAGTTCCTGAGGATGACCCTCCGGCTCCAAGTCTGGTATTCCGCCGGGGTGAGCACCAAGAGGATGATCCCTGGGCCGCGGTTTCTGGCCACGGCCAAGGCCAGGGGGACGGTCTGCCGATTGCCCCCTTCTCCGCGGAAAACGGCCAGGCGGGACCGGCCGCGGATGACTTCTTGGAAAAAGGGGGGCTCGCCCTTTAATGGGGGAGGCAGGGTCTTGCCTTCCAAGGGCTTCCCTTGGTCATTCAAAAAATATACTCCCTGTATCTCCGCCTCTCCCCCCTGGGTCAGTCCGGCCTGGCCTCTTCGATCCAGTTCGAGGGCCAGGTTGACCAAGCCTTCGATCAACAGGTCTTCGATGCCCAACCATTCTTCCGCGCTCTCCGCATCCGCAGGAAAGGAAGGGGAGGAAAGGATTTGAGGGAGAAGGGTCATGAGGTTCCCCACATTTTTCTCCAGGCCTTGGACGACGACCAAGGCCTCGGCCTCGAGGATGTCGAAGAGGCGGTCTCGGGTCCTTTTGATCTCGAAAAACCCGTTGACCCCCAGGACGGCCATGAGGACGGTCAGGACGGCGAAGAGATAAATCGGATAGGGGAAGGAGGACTTATCCTTCGATGGGTTGAACAATGGCATGGTTGTTCATCAGCGGGGAGAAGGAGGCCCCATCCGGGTTTTTCCCGATCCGGACCGGTCCCATCCCCCCCGGAAATAAAGTCCGCCGCAGTGAAACCCCATGGAGGATTCCGGCCCGATCTTTTCCAACTGTTCCGGGGTAAGGAGTTGGAGGGCCTGGCGCCGATAAAAGAGGGCCCTCTCCCGGGCCTGAAGCATGAGGGTCCGGATTTCCCGCCTTAAGGCCTCCCCCTTTTCTCCTGCATACTCTTCCCGGCTGAGGGTCCTCAGTTGCAGGCGGGCCTCCAGTATCTTCTGTCGGATCTGCTGTTGTTCCCGCTGAAATTCCTGACGCAGCTCTCGCAAGGCCTGGGTCTGTTGAGGGGATAGATCCAGCTCGCCCTCTCGGACCTCTCCGCCCTGGGAAATCCCCAGGCCCAGCCAGCCGAGGAGGATTCCCACCCCCACCCAAAACCGGACCCAATTCCAGGGAGGTCTCATTTCCTTATCCTTGGCAGGGACTTCATGCCCCGGTCAATCTTTTCTCGGCCAAACGGTACAGGGCCAGGTATTGTCGGGCCGAGGCCTCCCAGGAAAAATCCATGGCCATGGCCTGGCGCATCAACCTACGCCACCGCTCCGGTCGGCGGAAGACCTTTAGGGCCTCTTCCACGGCCCGAAGAAAGGCCTCGGGTTCGTAGGGGCCGAACTTGAATCCCGTGCCCTCGCCGGTCTCCGGATCGTAGGGGATGACCGTATCGTCCAGGCCGCCTGTGGCCCGGACCACCGGGATGGTTCCGTATTTCAGGCTGTAGATCTGGTTCAGTCCACAGGGTTCGTAACGGGAAGGCATGAGAAAGAGGTCGCATCCGGCCTCGATACGGTGGGCCAAGGCGTCATCGAAGGTCAAACGGGCCCGTAGTTTTTCCGGATAGGCCTCGGCCCATTCCGAAAGAAGGCGGTGATATTTTTCCTCACCCGTGCCCAAGACGATTAAGGTGAGGTCATGGGCCAGCAGGCGATCGGCGACGGCGGCCAAAAGATCAAATCCTTTTTGGTCGGCCAGGCGGGAGATCATCCCCAGGAGGGGAAAGGCCATGCGCTCCAGGGGCAGATCCAGCCGTTCCAGGAGGTCCTGTTTGCAGACCTGCTTCCCGGTCAGGTCATCGGGTCCGTAAGGGGCGGCCAGGTACGGATCGGTTGCCGGATTCCACAGGGCATAATCCACTCCGTTGAGGATCCCGAACAAATCCTCCCGCCGCTGGCGGAGCACCCCTTCCAAACCGTATCCGAATTCCGGGGTTTGGATCTCTTCGGCGTATTTGCGGCTGACGGTGTTGACGATTTGGCTGTAAACGATCCCGGCCTTCAACAGATTGACCTGTCCCCAAAACTCCAGACCGTGGGGGGTGAAACTTTCGGGCGGGAGGCCGACCAGGTCCAGGATGGAGCGGGGAAAGAGACCTTGATAGGCCAGGTTATGGATGGTAAAGAGGACGGCCGTCCGGCGGAAAAAGGGATCCCCACCCCGCTCGAAATGGAGACAGGCTGGGATCAAACCCGTCTGCCAATCGTGACCATGGATCACATCCGGGGTAAAGGCCAGGGCCCGCGCCGTTTCCAGGGCACCGCGGGCCAAAAGACTGAACCGGAGGTCGTTGTCGAAATAATCCCCCTGGCTCCCGCCGTAGAGATGGGACCGGTCGTAACACTCTTCCCGCTCCAGAAAATAGACAGGGATCCGCCCGTCCAGTTCCCCTTCCTGGACACGGACCTCGATCACCCTCCCCCCTAAAGCAACGGGGAGGCGAGGGAGGATTTCCCGGACGGGGAATCCGCCTTCGCGGACGGATCGATAAAAGGGCATGACCAGGCGGATGTCGCAGCCCAAGGCCTTCAAGGCCTTGGGCAAGGAACCGGCCACATCGGCCAGCCCGCCCGTCTTGGCGAAAGGGAAGACTTCGGGGGAGACAAAGAGGATCTTCTTTTGGGCGTCTACCAATTCGGAATGCATGGATAGGCCTCGCTGTTTCTCCTTCCGAGGGACATAGATCCATCCTTCTACCATAGGCCCGGCCAAATGAAAACACCTTTTCTTTCCTTGGGAATTAAGGCTTTTCTGCTTGACCGGGTTTCGTTCTTATCTTATGATTGTTTCGGTTTGAACGCCTCTACCCACGGAAAGGGTAAAGGCGTCCGCCGCCCCCGTTTCAGGACGAAAGACGACGGAAGTTTCGAGTCCACCTCCAACGGGAAAGGACTGTTCCATGTCCTCGGAAACCGAGATCCGCTACCTGCTGAAAGCGGTCCAGGCCTTCAAGCGTCGGTTAATGGTGGTTTCCCCGGATTTGAAGATCTTGGCCCTCAACCGGCCCTTGGAATCGGACCCGGGCCTGGGACGGTCTTGTTACCAGGCCCTCTATCAACGGTCCGAACCCTGCTTCACCTGCCCGGTCTTAAAATGCCTGGAAACTGGCAGGCCCGCCCTCGAATTTCCCCCTGGCGACTATTCCGAGTCCCAGGATATGCCTTGTCTTTTCGCCTATCCCCTCTATTCCGGAGAGACCCTTGAGGCCGTCGCCAGTCTGGACTTCGATCTGCCCGCCCGGTGGATGCTGGAAGACCAGGCCCAAAAGACCAACGCCTTCCTGCGCAATTTGATCATGAGTTCGGTGGACGGGGTCATCGCCGCCGACAAGAAGGGCAAGATCCTCATCTTCAACGACATGGCCGCCGAGCTGTTCGGTTATTCCGTGGAAGAGGCCATGGAACGGCTGAACATTCGCGATATCTACCCCGACCACAAGGAATACGAGGTCATGAAGGCCCTGCGTTCCGAGGACTACGGCGGCCGGGGGAAACTGCGTTCCTACGAAGTGGAAGTCCTGCACAAAAGCGGCGAGCGGATCCCCATCAACCTCAACGCCTCCATCGTCTATGATGGGGATAAAGAGGTAGCCACCATCGGATTCTTCAGGGACCAACGGGGCATCAACCGCATGAAGGCGGAATTGGAGAAGACCCAACTCCAACTCCTGCAGTCGGAAAAGATGGCCTCCTTAGGGAAGCTGGCCGCCGGCGTGGCCCATCAGCTCAACAACCCCTTGGCCGGGATCACCCTCTTCACCAAACTGGTTTTGGAAGAATACGATTTGGAAGAGGGGGCGAAAAAAGACCTCCAGCGGGTCATGGAGGACGCCGAGCGCTGCCGTGATACGGTCAAGGAACTGTTGGAATTCGCCCGACAGACCAAACATGTCCTGCGTCCCCATGACATCAACCGGGCCCTCTCCCGCACCCTTTTCTTGCTGGAGAACCAAAGCCTTTTTCAAAACATCACCATCGAAAAGGACCTGGATCCCACCCTGCCTTCGGTGGAAAGCGACATCCAACAGATCAATCACATGTTCATGAATATCATCCTCAACGCCGCCCAGGCCATGGAAGGTAACGGCCGCCTGACCATCCGGACCCGTTACTTTCCGGAAAAAGACCAGGTGCGCATCGAAATCAACGACACCGGTCCGGGAATCCCTCCGGAGATTTTGCCCAACATCTTCGACCCCTTTTTCACCACCAAGCAGGAAGGGGAAGGCACGGGATTGGGGTTGAGTCTGGTCTACGGCATCGTCCAGAACCACGGCGGCGAGATCAAAGCCGTCAACCTCCCGGAAGGAGGCGCCTCCTTCATCATTGATCTGCCCGTCACCCCGAAAGGAAACGGAGGAAAACGTTTTGACGCCTGAAAACGAAACCCTAAAGGTCTTGATCGTTGACGATGAACGGGACATCCGCGACGGTTCGGAACGGATCTTGAGCCGCCTCGGTTACGAAACCCGAACCGCCGCCCGGGGAGAGGAGGCCCTGGAGATCTTCGACGCCTTTCGCCCGGGCATCATCCTTTTGGACTTGAAGATGCCGGGGATGGACGGCATGGAGGTCCTGAAAAGACTGAGGGAAAAAGACCCCGCCCTCCTGATCATCGTCATCACCGGTTACGCCACGGTGGAGACGGCCATCGAGGCCATGAAACGCGGGGCCTATGATTTCATTTCCAAGCCCTTCGAACCGGATCAGTTGCGCATCGTGGTCAATCGGGCCGCGGAAAGGATCCGCCTCACCCAAGAGGCCCGCAAACTGGAAGAGGAGAAGGCCCGGACCCTCTCCGACCTGGACACGGAAAAGAGCCGACTCCGGACGATCATCGAGTCTCTGCCCGACGGCGTCATGGTCACCAACATCACCGGTCAGGTGGTCCTGATCAATCCCTCGTGCAAACAGATGCTCAAATTGCCGCCGGAGACGACGCCGGGCAGGCCCCTCATCGAATACCTCCCTGACGAGGCCCTGGTCCGCCTGGTGACGGACATCTCCAAAGGGAAGTATGTGGATTACGGAGACATCCCCGAACATGAAATCGCCTTGAACGACGGGACCTTTCTCCGGGTCATCGCCCAGCCCGTCCTGGGGGAACGGAAGGAATGTCTGGGGGCCATCCTCAATCTCATCGACATCAGCAGCCTGAAGGCCTTGGACCGCCTCAAGTCCGAGTTCGTGGCCAAGGTCTCCCACGAACTCCGCTCCCCCTTGTCCACCATCCACGAACAGATCGCCGTGGTCGTGGAAGACCTCATGCACAACCAACCCCAGCAACACAGCCACCTCCTCACCCGGGCCAAGGAAAAGACCCAAGCCCTGATCTCGCTCATCGGGGATCTGTTGGATCTTTCCCGCATCGAAGAAGGGATCACCCGGTTCGAAAACAGGCCCGTACGCGTGGAAGAGGTCTTGAAAGGGATCGTGGAATTCCTTTCGGTCAAGGCCTCGGCCAAGAACCAGACCCTGACCTTGGAGGTCCTTTCCTCGGACCTGCCGGAGATCCAGGCCGACCCTTCGGCCCTGGAAAGCATCTTCGGCAACCTGATCACCAACGCCATCACCTATACCCAGGAAGGAGGCCGAATCCGGGTGGAAGTGGACCGGGCCGGGATCAATATCCGGGTCAAGGTCATCGACAACGGCTTCGGGATCCCCGAAAAATACATCCACAAGATCTTCGAGCGCTTCTTCCGGATCAAAGACGAAAGGACCCGCTATATCACCGGGACCGGCTTGGGGCTGCCTATCGTCAAAGGACTCGTGGATTCCCTGGGGGGGATGATCGAGGTGGCCAGCACGCCCGGAGAGGGTTCCACCTTCACCGTCCTGCTTCCGGTCGGGCGGGAGTAAAACGGGGTTTACAGGGTCACCCCTCTTCCTTCGCCTTCTTCGAGGAGGGCCTGTAAAAACTCCCGGGGCGGGACTTGCATGCCGGTCCAAAGGGCGAAGGCCCGCCGCGCCTGATGGGCCAAAGCCGGCAGCCCGTCCAAGAAGGGGACGCCCAAGCGGCCGGCCAGTTCCTCCCAAAAATTTCTCGTCCGTCCGTAATTCAGATCAAAGACCAATTGACAGCCCGAGATGTCCAGGCGGGTGAGGAGCTCGGCCATCTCCAGGGATTCTTCGGGGCTGGATACGGCCGTGGCGTTGATGACGATATCCACGCGCAGGGGACGATCGGCCAGGGAATACACCTCTAAAGGTTCCCCACCCAGGGCTTGACTGATGGCCCGGGTCTTTTCCGGATTGCGCCCGGCCACAAAGACCTTTTCCGCCCTCAGCCAATTCAAGATGAAGATCACCGCCCTAGCCGCCCCGCCGCTGCCGAAAACCAAGGCCCTTTTTCCGTCCGTTTCAAAGCCGATCTCGTTCAAGGCCTCCATAATGCCGATGGCGTTGGTGTTGTATCCCTTGAGCCGATCCCCATCCCAGACGATGGTGTTCACCGCCCCGATGATATTCGCCCCTTCGGAGAGAACATCCAAAAAAGGGATGACCGCCTCTTTGTAGGGAACGGTGATATTGGCTCCGGCCAGATGGAGGACGCGGAGACTCTCCACGGCCTTTCCCAGGTCTTCGGGTTTGACGACGAAGGGGACATAGGTCCCGTTGATCCCCTGACGCCTCAGCACCCTACTGAACATGATAGGGGATTTGGATTGGGAGGCCCGTTCGTCGCTGAGGATGCAGAAGACCTTCATGATTCCACCCGGGCAAGGGGGTTGGCAAAAAAGTCCGGAGGGTCGGTTCGGAGTTCAGTAATCTTTTCCTTGCCGGATCGCCGGATCCTTGTTTTCCCTCCGCTGATCGCCAAACTCCGAACCTTGCTTATTTGAGGCCCAACAGTCGCTTCAGGCTCTTGGAGATCTCCTCGGCCGAGGCCGGCTTGCTGATGTAGTCATCGGCCTCGGTGGCCATGCCGTCATAGTGGGTGTAGCGGGTGGAGGTGACATGGGAGGCCACGGCGGTGAGGAGGATCACTGGGATATCGCGCGTCTTTTCGTCTTTCTTCAATTCTTTGCAGACCGCATAGCCGTCCTTCTCCGGCATCATGACATCCAGGACGATGGCGTCCGGCGGGTTGGCCCGGACTTTGTCCAACCCTTCCTGGCCGTCGTAGGCCACTTCCACTTGGAAGCCTTCTTTTTCCAGGTTGCTCTGGACCAGAGAGGCGAAATCGGGTTCATCGTCCACCACCAAGATTCTTTTTTTAGCGTTCATCACACCCTCCTTCCCTGGGAACGTTTTATATCTGTACCTTTTTCCCCTTAATTCCCCGGGCGATCAGCGACAAGTGGTCAGAGCCTATTCGCCCCGGACCAGGGAATCACTCCACTTGGGGCCGCGGATATAAACCGGCCCTCTCCACGATCTCCGGGACCATTTCCTCCCACTCGATGGCCATAATGTGAAACCCGGCCAGCCCCTTGGCCTCTTTCAGCCGTTGAATGGACTCGACGCAGATCTTGATCCCTTCTTCCGGTTGCTTTTCTTTAGGGGTACCGGCCAACCGTTTGATCACTTCGTCGGGGACATCCATACCCGGAACCCGGTTCTTCATGTACCGGGCCATGCCGATGGACTTTAAGGGGGTCACCCCGGCCAAAATATAGACCTTTTCCGTCAATCCCCGGTCCCGGGCTTTATTCAACCAGTCCTCGAATTTGTCCAGGTTGTAGATGCACTGGGTTTGAATGAATTCAACGCCGGCGGCGATCTTCTTGGCCAAGCGGGGCACCCGGATCTCGTAGGGATCGGCGAAGGGGTTTTCCGCCGCCCCGACGAACATCCGCGGCGGCCGCTCGATGGGGTCCCCTCCCAGGAATTTCCCTTCATCCCGCATATGGCGGACCAACTGAATCAATTGCAAAGAATCCAGATCATAGACGTTCTGGCCCAAGGCGCAGTCCCCGAATTTCTGATGATCTCCGGAAAGACAAAGGATGTTGTAAATATCGAAAGAGGCCGCCCCCAGAATGTCGCTCTGCAAGGCGATGCGGTTTCGGTCCCGAGTGACCATCTGCAGAATCGGTTCCAGCCCCATCAATTTCAGCCGGATACAGGCCGCCAGGCTGCACATGCGGGTCATGGCCGTTTGGTTGTCGGTGATGTTGATGGCATCCACATGGTGGCGGATCTTTTCCGCCTTACGGATGATCACTTCGGGGTCGCTTCCCCGCGGCGGCCCGCACTCGGAAGTGACCGCCATCTGTCCGGAAGCCAAGATCTTTTCCAGTTTACTCGGTGTCTTTGGTTTCATAACCGCAGGTCCTCCCTGACCACTCTTCGCGGTCCGCCGGCCCGATCGGTGGACCAATTTTTCAAGGGGATGATCTTTTCGTAGTCCTCCATCCGGCCTAAGGCCTTCAGACGATCGATGATCAACTGCCAGCCGCAGGGCACGTCGTTGCCGATTTCACACTTTCCGCCCGAGGAACCGCCGCAAGGTCCGTTCAGGATCCGCTTGGCGCAGCGGGAGACCGGGCAGATCCCTCCCGAATAGGCCAATAGACACTGCCCGCAGCCTTGGCAGCGTTCCGACCAAACCCCCCTAGCCTCGCTCCCGCCCATAAACAGGGTATTCACCCCGGGATAGACGGGGATGGAAAGGTATTTTTCGGCCGTGAACTGGACCCCCACCCCGCAGGCGATGGAAACCACCGCATCGTAGAGATCGATGACGGAACGGATTTCTTCCAGGTATTCCTGGTCGCACTGACGTTCCAGGGTCCTTTCGCCGATATTGACCTCCCGGCCTTGCTGGAGAAAGTGCATGCGTAAGGCCGAGGCCAAAAGCCCCACCTCTTTTCTCCCCCCCACCTCGCAGACGGTGACGCACTCGTTGCAGCCCAAGACCAGGATGCTTTGGTGGTCCTTGACATAATCTATGATTTCCTCGATCGGTTTCTTTTGGGCGACGATCATAGTCCTTCCCTCCCCTCGGCAAAGGCCGGCCCTTTGCCTTCTTTTTCAGATGACGGCCTGCGCCGTTCGGCCTTCCACCCTTTCCTTCCCCTTCAACCTACGCAAGGCCAGACGGATCGGACTGGGCCCCAGGGACAGGATCCGTTCGTGCATCTCCTGGGCATAACGGGCGAACATGGGCCCGTCGCTGGAGGAGAGGTTGTACATCATCAGCCGGTCGCCCCCTATCCCCAAGGTGTCCAAAAGTTTCTTCAACTCCTCCACCCGGGCCTTGGCCCTGAAGTTCCCCCGCTCGAAATGGCAATCTCCTTCCCGGCAGCCCACGAGATAGACCCCGTCGGCCCCTTTTTCGAAGGCGCGCATAATGTGCAAGGCGTCCACCTTGCCGGTGCAGGGGACGCGGATGATGCGGATACTGGTAGGATAGACAAGGCGCATGGAACCTGCCAGGTCCCCGGCCGTATATCCTCAGTAATTGCAGCAAAAGGCCAAAATGACCGGCTTGAATTCCTGGCTCATAAGGCGGCCTCCATCAGCGTATCGATCTTACAAAGGAGTTGGGCGTCGTCGTACCAATTCAATTCGATGGCCTTGGCCGGGCACTCGGCGGCGCAGATGCCGCAGCCGTGGCAAAGGGCCTCGTCTATTTCGCTGAAGCCTTCGGCGTTGATGCGAGGCACCGAATAGGGACAGGCCCGGACACAGATCAGACAGGCGGCGCACAGGTCGGGATTGACCCGGGCGGTCACGGCCGAAAGGGTCAACTGTTTCCGGGCGAGGAAGGTAACGGCCCGGGAGGCCGCGGCTTGGGCCTGGGCGATGGACTCTTGGATGAGCTTGGGACCATGGGCCGTGCCGCAGACAAAGATCCCCTCCGTGGCCATGTCCACCGGGCGGAGTTTGACATGGGCCTCCATGAAAAAGCCTTCGGCCGTGCGGGCCAATTTCACAATGGAGGCCAATTCTTCCGTGTCGTTGGGGACCATCCCGGCGCTTAAGGCCAAAAGGTCCGCTTCCCAGACCATTTCCCGGTTTAGGATCTTGTCCCGAAACCGAAGGACGATCCCCTTTTCGGAGAGGGAGGCCTCGGGAGGCCGCTCAGGATCAAAGCGGAAGAAGAGGACCCCCTTTTCCCGGGCCTTCTTGTAGTAACGCTCCAACAGGCCGTAGGTGCGCAGGTCCCGATAAAAGACGGCCACTTCGGCCTCGGGATTGAGTTCCTTGATCCTCAAGGCGTTTTTGACGGCGCTTTGGCAGCAGACGCGGGAACAGTTGGGGTTTTCGGCGTTCCGGGAGCCGATGCACTGGATCATGGCCACCTGTTTCAGGCCTTTCGCCCCCTGTTCTTCGAGACGCCGTGACAGCTCTACCTGGGTCAGGACCCGGTCGCTCTCCCCGTAAAAATATTCCCGGGGGGAATATTCGGAAGCGCCTGTGGCGATAATGGTCACGCCGTGGTTGATCTTTCTCTCATAAGGGCCGGGCCCGACCAAGACCTCGGTGGTGAAGTTCCCTTGAAAACCGGAAAAGCCGACGACCAAGGCCATGGTCAAGACCTGGATGTTCGGATGGTTGCGAACCCTTTCGATCAAACCGTCTACATAGGCGCGGACATCGTCGCCTTCGATGGTGTGGGTCAGTCGGGCGGCCATCCCTCCCAACTGGGCCTCTTTTTCGATGATCACCACTTCATATCCCTGATCGGCCAGCCCCAAGGCGGCGTTCATTCCGGCCACGCCGCCGCCGATGACCACGGCCCGCTGGTTGACGGGGATGACCTTTTCCGGCAACGGACCCAGACTGGCCGCTCGGGCCACGGCCATGGCCACCAGTTCCTTGGCCTTCTCCGTGGCCTCCTCCGGGTCAAAGGCGTGGACCCAGGAATCTTGGTTCCGGATGTTGGCCATCTCCAAGAGGTACTTGTTCAGGCCGCAGGCCTGAAGGGTGTCCATGAAAATCCCCTCATGGGTCTTGGGAGTGCAGGCGGCCACCACCACCCGGTTCAACCGATGGTCCCGGATGCTTTCCTTCATCAGTTCCAGGGAATCCTGGCTGCAAGAAAAGAGGTTCTGGCGGGTGAAGACCACATACGGCAAGGACCGGGCATAGGCCTCCACTTCAGCGACATTCACCACGCCGGCGATATTGATCCCGCAGTTGCAGACAAAGACGCCGATGCGCGGCGCCTCACCCGTCAGATCCATCTCTTCGGGGATCTCCACCTTTCGGGTGAGGGTGTCCCTGGCCGGGGCCAGATCTCTCCCGGCCAGACAAGCCGCAGCCCCGGCCTCGGTCACCGAGGAGGGGATATCCTTGGGAGACTGGAAGACCCCGCAGACATAGACACCGGGGCGACTGGTCACAACCGGGGCGAAGGTCGAGGTCCGGGCGAAACCCTTCGCATCAAGATCAACACCCAGGCGCCGGGCCGTCTCCCGCACCGATTCGGGGATGCGCAAACCTACGGAAAGGACGACCATGTCGAAGGTTTCTTCGTGCACCCGACCGTCCTCGTCGGTATAGCGGACCCGGATGTCGCCGTCGTTGCTTTTTTCATCTAAGGAATGGACGCGGGCCCGGATGAAACGGACCCCGGCCGGGTCTTTGGCCCTTTGGTAATACTTTTCGTAGTCCTTGCCGAAGGTGCGGATGTCCATGTTGAAAACGGCGCAGTCCAGATCCCCTCCGGCATGATCTTTGGCCATCATGGCGTCCTTGATGGCATACATACAACAGACGGCCGAGCAATAGTCGTTGCCGCAGTGATCCGTATCCCTGGAACCGATACACTGAAACCAAGCGATCTTTTTCGGCTCCTTTCCGTCGGAAGGCCGGACCAAATGCCCTTGGGTCGGACCGGAGGCACTCAAGATCCGTTCGAATTCCAGGCTGGTCAAGACATTGGGATGGGAACGGTACTGGTAAAGCCCTTCCAAGGGAGAGGGATCAAAGGGTTCGGAACCGGGAGCGAGGATGACGGAACCCACCTCGATCTCCCTTTCCACAACCCCTTGCCCGTGATCCACGGCCTTGGCCAAACAGGCCTCCACACATTGGTAGCACTCGGAACAGATGCCGCATTTCAAACAACGTTCCGCTTCGCTTTCCGCCTCCTTCTCATTAAAGCCGAGCTGGACTTCTGCAAAGCCCCGGACCCGCTCTTCCACCGGGGCGTGGGCCATCTTCACCCTGGTCTGGGATTGGATGTCCTCCAAAGGGACGTCCAGGACCGCCTCCCAGGTTTCAGGACGGCCTTCATAAAGGTCTTTGCCTTGTAGGAAACGGTCTATGGACAGGGCCGCTTCCTTTCCGGCGGCCACGGCCTCGACCACTGTCCTCGGTCCGCTGACGGCATCGCCGCCGGCGAAGATGTCGGGATCGTTCGTCTGGAGGGTCACCGGGTCCACTTGAAGGGTCCCCCAGGGGGTCAGGGTGCAGGCGCATTCCTCGGTCAGACAGGCCCAATCCGACTCCAGGCCGATGGCCGGGACGACGGCATCCACTTCAATAATGAACTCGCTGCCCGGAATGGGCTCCGGACGCCTCCGACCGCTGTGGTCCGGTTCGCCCAATCGCATGCGAATACATTCCACGGCCTTGACCCGTCCCTTTTCTCCCAGGATCCGTATCGGATGGGTCAAGGTCAGGATCTCGATCCCTTCGGCCCGGCACTCCTCGATTTCTTCCGCATTAGCCGGCATTTCTTCCAGGCTGCGCCGGTAAATGATGAAAGGTCGGGCGCTGCCGAGTCGCAAGGCGGTGCGCACGGCGTCCATGGCCACATTCCCTCCGCCGACCACGGCCACCCGATCCCCGAGACGAACCTTCTTCCCCAGATTGACATCCCTTAGGAAATCCAAACCCGGGATTACCCCCTCAAGGTCTTCCCCTTCAATGCCCATCCGTTTACAGAGCTGGGACCCGACACCGAGGAAAAAGGCCTTAAACCCTTCCCGGCGGAGTTGCCCGATGGTGAAATCCTTTCCGATTTCCACACCGGTCTTGAATTCCACCCCCAGGTCGCGGATGGTCTGAATTTCATCCTCAATGATCTCCCGCGGAAGCCTATAGGCGGGAATCCCTACGGAGAGCATCCCTCCCAAGACCGGGAGTTTTTCGAAGACCGTTACCGGATACCCCTCTTGGGCCAGGAAATAGGCGCAGGTCAAACCGGCCGGGCCGGCCCCGATGACGGCCACCTTCTGGGGTTTGGGGTCTTTTTTGGGCGGCCGATAGGGCCGACCGCTTTTTTTCTCCCAGTCGGCCAAAAAACGGTGCAGGGGCATAATGGAGAGGGATTCATCCACCTGCCTTCGGGTACAGGCTTCTTCGCAGGGATGGTGACAGACCCGGCCGCAGACCCCGGGGAAGGGGTGGTCTTTTTTGAACAGTTCCAGGGCTTCTTGATATTTTCCTTGCCGGATCAGGGCAATATACCCTTGCACGCTAACATGGGCCGGACAGGCCACGCGGCAGGGTGCCGTCCCCCGCTTGCTGATGGCATATCCCCCGGGAATGGCCTGGGGGTATTTTTTATAAGCCGCCCTGCGCTTGGATAAACCTTCATCGTACTCGTTGGGGACCTCAATGGGACAGACCTTGCTGCACTCTCCACAGGCGGTGCACAATCCGAGATTGACAAACCGCGGTTTCTGTCTCACCCTGGCGATAAAACGCCCGGGTTGGCCTTCCAGGGCCAAGACCTCGGTTTGGGTCAGGATCTCTATGTTCAGGTGCCGGCCGACCTCGACCAGTTTGGGTGAGATGATTCACATAGAACAGTCGTTGGTGGGAAAGGTCTTGTCCAGCTGGGCCATAAGGCCCCCGATGGCCGAGGACTTTTCCACCAAATAGACATAATACCCCGCGTTGGCCAGGTCGAGGGCCGACTGCATGCCGCTGATCCCCCCTCCGACCACCATCACCGAACCGACAATTTGCGCCTTTTCCCCGACCGATTCAGGAACTTGTTCCGCTCTCTTTTCCATAGGAACCATTCCTCGTCTTTCCCCAAGAGTTTTTTGTGTTTCCGGAGCAGGAGGGGATCCATTTCCCCGGTTTACGGTCTTGTTTGCATTCCTATAAGGTCTCAACGATATCGGGCAGGCGGTGTTCCCAGCCCAGGGTGACCAGATAGACCCCGCCGTAGCCCCGTTCCTTCACTTCCCGGATGATCTCGGCGGCGATGAGGACGCATTCGCGCACCTTGTCTGGCGCCGCAGCCAATCGGTCCTGGATCTTCTCCGGGATGTATATGTGGGGTAGATTACTTCGGATGTACCGGACCATACCCAGGGATTTCAGGAGCATCACCGTAGGTATGAGGACGGCCGTATCCCCGTTCAGGCGTTTCCGATAGGGTTCGAGGAGATCCAGGTCAAAGACCGGAGCGGTGATGAAAAAGCGGGCCCCGGCTTCCACCCGCCGAAGGATCTCCTCCGTTTCCACCTCGGTGGATTTTCCTTTGGCCCCGGCTTCGGTCGTGGTCCCGCAAAAAAAATCCGTGGCCCCGTCGAGCTCGATCCCGACCATGTCCCTCCCTTGGTTGAGACGCCCCACCACCCGGATCAGCTCCAAGAGATCAATGTCGTATACGGAACGGGCCTGATGGTGGTCTCCGTAACTCGGATCCTGTCCGCTTACGGCTATGACCGTGTCTATGCCCAAGGCCTGGGCCGCCAATAAATCCCCTTGGAGGGCCAACCGGTTCCGGTCCCTACAACAGGCCTGTATGACGGCCGGGAGCCCCTCGTTCCTCAGGACCAAGGCCCCGCCCAAGGAACTCATCCGCATGACGGCGTTATTCATCTCCGGGACGACAAAGGCATCCACCGCCTCCTTAACCCGCTTGGCATTCTGGATCATACCCAGGACATTGGCTCCCTTAGGGGGCTCCATCTCCGAAAGGACCGCAAAGTGTCCCGCCTCCAACTTTTCCCGTAAACCCATGGTCCGCCTCCCTTAGTTTCGCGCAGCCCTTTGCTGTTTTCTCATTTATGCCTTGGAACAAAAACCGTGCCAAGAAAGTCCGTTGACCCACTCGTTTTAATTTATTTGTAATAACAATTAGTTGCTGATATGGGGATTTGTTCTTGAAATTTTTCCCAAACTATGCCATTATGGAATATCAATGAAATATTTTTTTAATTTCAATGAGTTATTGACAAATAGGCCATTTTGGACTATTCCATTTTGGAATAGATTGGCCCACCCCAGTCCTGAGCACCGCATCAGGATTTAGAACCAGGAGGTCCTTATTTCCGCCCGAATATTAATCGTTGACGATGATTGGGATTTTTTGGAGCTGATGAAGGCCCGTCTGGCCGGTGCCGGTTTTCACCAGGTCAAGATAGAGGACGACCCCTTAAAGGCGGCCGAGATGATCCGGGCCGAAGAGGTCTTTGACATCGCCCTCATTGACATCACCATGCCGGAGATGGACGGGCTTGAGCTTTTGGACATTATCAAGAACAACAGTCCCCGCACCGAATGCATCATCGTCACGGCCATGGATGATGTCCGGGTGGCTGTGCAATGCCTACGCAAAGGGGCCTATGATTATTTGGTGAAGCCCATCAGCGAGGAGGATTTGGTCTTTTCCCTGAAAAGGACCCTGGAAAAGAAACGCCTCCTGGAAATCCTGGACATCGAAAAGAGCAAGGCCCTTCCCGTCCTTTCCCGCCCCGAGGCCTTTAAGGCCATAAAGACCCGTTCCCCGGCCATGTTGCGGCTCCTTAAAGAAGCGGAACTTCACGCGGCCAGCGATGTCCCTATCCTCATCACCGGGGAAAGCGGCACGGGGAAAGAACTGTTGGCCAAGGCCATCCATGCTGTAAGCCCCCGGGCCCGCTACCCCTTCCTCCCGGTGAACATGGCCGCCATTCACGGCGGCATCTTCGAAGCCGAGTTTTTCGGGCACACCCGCGGGGCCTTTACCGGGGCCGAAAAGGACCGGGCCGGGTATTTGAAGCATGCCAACCACGGCACCCTTTTTCTGGACGAAATCGGCAACCTCCCCCTGGAGATGCAAGGAAAATTGCTCCGGGTCCTTCAGGACGGGGAATACACCCCCTTAGGTTCGAGCCTCAGCCAAAAGGTGGATGTCCGCTTCATCGCCGCCACCAACGAAGATTTGGAAGGACTCATTTCCGCCAACCGTTTCCGTAAAGACCTTTACTATCGCATTCGGGGCAGCCGCCTCCACCTACCCCCCTTGCGGGAGCGTGCCGAAGACATCCCCCTCTTGGTCGAGCATTTTTTGGATGAATTCACCATAAACGGCACCCGCTGCACCTTGGAGGAAGAGGCCCTGCTCCTGCTCAGCCAATACGATTTCCCTGGGAATATCAGAGAGTTGCGATCCATCATCCAATCGGCGGTCAATCTGGCCCAAGGCGGGGTGATCACCCGACACTTACTGCCCCTTCCCTTACGCACCCTCTCGACCCGTCTCCTTCGCCCCCAAAGGGTGGAAGGACCGTCCGAAAAAATCCTGCCCCTGGCCGTGATGGAAAAGGATTACATCCTAAAGGTCTATGAGAGGCTGCACAAAAACAAATCGCAAACCGCCCGGGCCTTGGGCATCGGAATGAATACGCTTAGACGAAAACTAAAAACTTACGGTATCCTCTAATCCTTGAACGGCGAGTCCCTCCTTTTTTGTTTTATTTTAAAGGCCTTCCCATTTTTTACTAAACTTTTCCGCCAAAAAACCGATAAGAGTAAAGCGAGTTTTTAGGAGTATAGCCTTATGGCCGATACCGTTCCGACCCCGGCCATAAAACCGGGGATGACCCTGGCCGAACCGGTATGTAATCGGTGGGGGCAAATCCTTTTAAACAAGGGTTGCACATTGACCAACCGGCACATCACCGTCTTGGAAAATTGGGGGATTTCCACCGTAGTCATCGAGAAAGGAGGTGTATCCGAAGGGGCTCCGCCCCCTTTGGATGGGCCGACCTTGGAGCGGATCCAGCAAAGGGTCAAGGAACGCTTTCTTTGGGAGCCTCAATCCCTTCTGGAAAAAGTAATCTTCTCTTTGGCCTTTGAACGAGCAGTTTTTTGCTTGCAACGCAAACGGCTCCTCCAGGAAGTAGGCGAGGAGGCCGCTGCAAACCCATCCGGCCGGATGAGCCCTAACCGGGCTGAATTTCGGAGGACGGCCTAATCGGTAATGGAAAGGGGGATTTCATTTCCTATGGATCAACCGGACCCCGCTTCGGGCCTCTTGGATAATATTCAAGAATTCGCCACCCTGCCTACGGTTTACTCCGCCCTCATTTCCATCCTTTCCGATCCCAAAGCGACCACGCAGGATGTTTCCGATGCCATTTCCTGCGATCAGGCCTCGGCCATGAAGGTCTTGAAGGTGGTCAATTCCCCCTTCTTTGGTTTTCCCGGAGAAATCGACACCATTTCCCGAGCCGTGGTCATTTTGGGATTCAACGAGATTTATCATTTAATCCTCACCTCCTACCTTATAGACTTTTTCAGCAAAAACGAAGAGATCCTGGATTTCCGACCCGTCGATTTTTGGGGCCATTCCATCGCCGTCGGCGTCGCCACCCGCCTCATCGGAAAGAATCTGGACCTGCCGAACCCGGAAAATTACTTCGTCACCGGCGTCCTTCACGACATCGGCAAACTCATCTTTTTCGAATACGCCGAAGACCGTTTTGCCGAGGTGTTGGCTTTTTCACAAAAAAATCGGGTCCCCTTGGCGGTGGCGGAAAAAGCCGTCTTCCAGACGGATCACAGTGAAATCGGATCCCTTCTGGCCGAACGCTGGGGACTTCCCCGTTCCATCGGCCGGGCCGTCCGCTACCACCACAGCGGGATCGTTCCTGACGAACAGGACCCTTTAACCGCTGCGGTTCACCTGGCCAATATCCTTTGCCGGGCGTTGGAGTTGGGCTATGGGGGGGATGATTTCATCCCTCAACCCAATCCCAAGACCCTGGAAATTTTAAGGACCAAACCGGAAGTGTTGAAGGAAATCACTCCGGAGCTGATCAAGAATTATGAAGAAACGGTCCGAATCTTCATTTAGGAGGGGAAAACGATCATGATTTCCCCAGATCGCCTGGTCACCGACGAAAAAAAAATAACCTTCCATACGGGCTGGCGGGATTTCTTCAAAGGAATGGTCGCCCATATGGATCAGGAATGCGCCTCCGACTCCGATAGCGGAACTTTCCATGCCGAATTGGAACTCTTTCTCCGCCTGCCCTTCTGCCGTTTCGTTTCCCTCTTTCTCCTCCATCCCCAAAAAGCAGCGTTCGTCCCTTACCTGACCTGCCCTTCCTCCTTTTCCAAGGAAAGCGAACGGAAATTCGAACGGTTGAACCGCGCGGGCAAGATCGTCGAAGCCGTCCGCTCTCCCCAAGGGTTTTCCGTCTCTTCTTCCACTTCAGGCCGAAGGCAGGACCATGATTGCCTCCTGTCGTTGACCGAAGGCGGCGATTTGTTGGGCCTCTTGATCTTGAGCGGCAACCGGCCGGTGGAAAGCTGGGATTTTCCGATCCTTCCCCTGCTCCGACTCCAGACCCGTCACCTGGCCCAGGTCATCCGTACCAAAGACCTCGCCCGACAACTGCGCCATCATAAGTCTCTCCTCCGTCAGCGGATCACCCAACGCACGGTGAGCCTGGAAAAGGCCCGGATAGAGATGCAACATCTCTTGGATTCGGTCCAGACCGGGATCATCATCATTGATCGGGAAACAGGACGGATCATGGATGTGAACCGAACGGCCTTGGACACGACCGGATATCATCGGGAAGTCCTTCTCGGGGCCTTTTGCCGGAATTTCTGCCTGGTCGAGGAAGACCCCTGCCCGTTCTTTCGCGGCGGAGAGACGAAATTTTCGGGACAGATCGAGACTTCCCTGGTCAACGCCGAAGGCCAACCCATCCCCGTCCTGAAATCGGCCAACCCCATTGTCTTCAACGGTCGTCCCGCCTTGGTCGAGAATTGGGTGGATCTCCGGGAACGCAAGAAGTTGGAACAGGCCTTTCTCCAATCGCAAAAATTAGAGGCCGTGGGCCGGTTGGCCGGCGGCGTGGCCCATGATTTCAACAACCTGCTGATGGCCATCATGGGCTATTGCGACCTTTCCTTGAGCGATCTGAGTCCCGAAAGCCTTCCCTACCGTTATGTGGAGGAAATTTCCAAGGTCGCCGAAAGGGCCGCCGGACTGACCCGCCAACTCTTGGCCTTGAGCCGGCAAAAGATCCAGCACTTTTCCGTCATAAACCTTAACACTGTCCTCACCGACATCAAAAAGATGCTCCTGCGTCTCATCGGAGAGGACATTGTCTTGACCACCCGCCTGGACGACCATTTGGGCCTGGTCAAGGCCGACAAAGGACAACTGGAACAAATCATCCTCAACCTGACCGTCAACGCCCGCGACGCCATGCCCCAAGGGGGCAACCTGATCTTTGAGACCTATAATTTCGATACCGATCCCTCTTATCTGGAAAAACATCCCATCGTCGCCCCCGGCGCTTATGTGGTCTTGGCGGTAAGCGACAACGGCGTAGGCATGGACCCGGAGACGCGAGACCGCATTTTTGAACCCTTTTTTACCACCAAAGGACCGGCCCAAGGCACGGGCCTGGGCATGTCCACTGTGTACAACATCGTCAAGCAAAGCGGCGGTTATATCTGGGTCTACAGCGAAAAAGGGCACGGGACGACCATCAAGATTTACCTGCCCCGGGTCTCCGCCTCCTTACCCTTGCCGCCTACCTCGGAAAAAAGCCAATCCCCACCGCGGGGCTTTGAAACCGTCCTGTTGATCGAAGACGAGCCCATGCTTCGGTCCTCGATCAAGGAGAGTCTGGAGACCTTCGGCTATCGCGTGTTTACCGCGGCCGACGGCGACCAGGCCCTGACCATGGCCCGTCACTTCCCCGAAATTATTCACCTGATCCTGACCGATCTCATCCTGCCGGGGAAAAGCGGCAAAGAAACGGCGGAATCCTTGCTTCGCCTCCATCCGGAAAGCACCATCCTTTATATGTCCGGCTACACCGACGATCTGGTCATTCAAAAAGGACTGTTGACCGAAAAAGCCGCCTTTCTCCAGAAACCCTTCACTCCCTCGGAACTGGCCTTTAAGGTAAGGGAGATCTTGGACCGTCAGCCCCGGTCTTAAACGGCAGCACCTCAAGGTCACCTCCCTAAAACAGAGACCCAATCAAGGGTCTTCGTTTTTTGAAGCGGATTGCATCCATCCTTTCGAGGCCGAGGGGTGCGATCGCTGCCTTTTGCAACAGTACGGTGCAAAAGGCCCCAATTGAAAACGCCCTGTTTTGATTAAGAAAAAGGAATAAATGCTTCAAAATGCACCCTATTGAGACGATCGGGTGCCTCCTTTCTATGATTCTCCCATTGACCTATTCCGCCCTTTTTTTATTTTTTTCATTTTAATTCAACAAGTTAAAACCGTGGGGATCTTTCCTCCCCCTCTTTGGCACACAACCTGCTTTTTAATTTCAACAAGAGGAGAAAAAAGATGAAACCTTCTCCGAAAAACCGTAAAAGGGTTCTCCCTCTTGATCAATCAAACAACAAGGAGGTCGCCATGGAAAAGTCGGAAATGAAAGGCGGAAAACAGCCGGTCGTTTATTCGATGGTCAACGATCAATGCGTCTGGTCCCGGGCCGGGGTGATCAAGCCGGTCAAATGCATCAACGCCTTTGACTGCCTGGGTTGTCCTATGGATGAAAGGGTTCTGGCCAATTTCGAGGAAAAGAGGAAGGCCGCCCAAAGGGGCGATCCTCGACCGGCCCGCATGCTCCTGTTGATGAACCAGGGGAAATGCCGCCATATGTTGAGCGGCCGCATCTCTTTCGGTTATTGTTCGCAGGGGTACGATTGTGTCCGCTGTCCCTTTGATCAAATGCTGGAAGAATCGGGTTATCTGCCCAACCTCAAGCCACCGGTCATTGATCGAACCTCCGGGTTCAAGGTCGCTCGGGACCATTATTATCATTACGGACACACCTGGGCCCGGGTGGAATACGGGGGAAGGGTGCGCATCGGCATTGACGATTTCGCCCTCCGCCTCTTCGGTCCCCAAGATGCCATCGAGGTCCCCCGTCTCGGAGAAACGGTGGGACAAAACCGCGTCAACCTGGTCATGAAAAGAGGGGGGAAAGAGGCGCCGATCTTAAGTCCCGTGGACGGGAAGGTGGTAGCCGTCAACCGAACGGTCCTGCAACGGACCGCCGCCGCCCACCAGGATCCTTACGGCGAGGGATGGCTTCTGGTCGTCCAGCCCGCTTCCCTTCGAAACAATCTGAAGAACCTCTTCTTCGGTCAAGAGAGCCTGGCCTGGATCGATGATGAATATCTCCATCTTCGCAAACTGATCGGTGAGGTCCTGGGGGAGGAACAGCCTGCTTATGCCCTGGCGGCCACGGGCGGTGAGGCGTTGGGAGACATTTACGGAGAGTTCCCCCAACTCGGCTGGGAGCGGCTGGTCGGGACCTTCCTCCATACCTAAGGAGAGGGCGTTTCCCTAAGAGGGGAAACGGTTTTTCAAACTACGGCCGACTTCATAACTGCAAGCCGGACAGAAGGTGTCGGTCAGGGTATCCAGATCATTGAGGTTATGGGAAAAACCCATTAGGCAGTCCGTCCTTCGGCAATGGGTCAAGCCCATGAGGTGACCCACCTCGTGGAGGGCGATCTTGGCCCCCCGGCCATAGAACTTCTGTCGGTCGGGGTCCTTTAGCCGGAACAAGGAGACGACCCCTGCCCGTCCTCCCAACTGGGATTCACCGAAGACGAAGGTCAAGATCGGGGTATAGAGATCTACGGCCACAACGGCCAGTTTGAGCAAGGGACCACCGCGGATTCCTTCCAGGGCGAGGAGGATCTTTCCTGCTTCGTACTGGTCCCGGCGGGGGACGAAGGCGTAGAGGGGATCTTCCTGGCGCGGTCGAATCCGGGCGTTGAGGCCGAGCAAGGTCTGGAGATGGGCCGCGATCACCTGCACGGCCACGGCATCCACCCTCCCCATGGGGAAAAGGTCGATATGGGGACGGGCTGACGAACTGGAGGTATCAGCGGTCAAGGAACACGAGGGGCATTCCGGTCAGCTGTGGGTCTTAGGCGGTAGCGCTTCAGCTTCCGGGTCAAAGTGCTGCGGTTGATGCCCAATTTTTTCGCCGCTTCCCCGATCTTTCCGTCGCAGGCGGCCAAAATCTTTTCGATGTGGTGCCGTTCCAGCTCTTCCAGGGCCAAAGGCCCGGTGGACGGGGCCGCCCTTTCCGGGTCCAAGAAGCGGAGTTCTTCGGCCCCGATCATCCGACCCCGGGCGATGACCACGGCCCGCTCGACCACATTCTTCAATTCCCGCACATTGCCCGGCCAGGGGTAAGCCAAAAGTTGTTCCATGGCCTTGGCCGTGAACCCTTCCAGGGGTTTTCCCGTTTCGGCGGCGAACTGCTTCAGGAAATGATCGGCCAGAACCGGAATGTCTTCCGGCCGCTCCCGTAAAGGGGGTATGGTGATGGACAACACATTGATGCGGTAATAAAAGTCCTCCCGAAAGCGGTTTTCCTTGAGCAATTCCCTTAGGTCCCGGTGGGTGGCCGTGATCAGACGAAAGTCCGAGGCGAGGGGCCGGCTGCCCCCCACCCGAAGAAACCTTTTTTCTTCCAGGACCCGCAGGAGGCTGACCTGCATCTTCGGGGAAATCTCTCCGATTTCATCAAGAAAAAGGGTGCCGTGGTCGGCCATCTCCAACCTTCCCCTCCGGGCCTTGACCGCCCCGGTGAAGGCCCCCCGCTCATGACCGAAGAGTTCGCTTTCCAAAAGGGATTCGGATACGGCCCCGCAGTTGACGGCCACGAAAGGGCCGAAGGCCCGGGGACTTTTCAAATGAACGGCCCGGGCCACCAGATCCTTCCCCACGCCGGTTTCTCCGGTGATCAGGATCGGGGCCGATGAGGAGGCCATCTCCTCCACCCAGTCGAAGATCTTGCGCATGGCCTCGGATTGGGCGATGACCACTTCGGCGGCCTCTTCCTGCTGCTCCATCAGCCTTTCCTTCAGGGTCAGATTTTCCTTCTGCAGGCTCTTGTGGAGCATGACCCGCTCCATGAGCAGGGAAAGGGTGTCCGGATCAAAAGGCTTGCACAAATAATCCACCGCGCCTCGTTTCATGGCCTCCACGGCCGTGGGGATGGACCCGTGGGCGGTCATCATGATCACCGCCGCATCCGGCTGCCTTTCCTTGATCCGAGAAAGGAGTTCAATACCGTCCATGCCGGGCATCTTCACATCCACCAAAAAGATGTCAAAAGGACTTTCCTCCATCAGACCCAAGGCCGCCGGTCCGGAGAGGGCGGTTTGCACCTGATAGCCGTCCTTGAGGAACCAAGCCTTTAAGGCCTCGCAAATGGTCTCCTCATCGTCCACGATCATGATCTGTGTTGACGCCTTCATACCGCCGCTCCTTTATGCCCCTCCAGGGGATGCTTGGGCAACCGGATGGAAAAGGTCGTGCCCCTTCCGGGGGTGCTGTCCACTTCGATCGTCCCCCGATGTTCCCGGATGATGCCGTAGACCATGGCCAGCCCCAGTCCCACTCCCTTGCCTCCGGTCTTGGTGGTGAAGAAAGGTTCGAAAATATGCTGGAGGTGCTCCGGGTCAATACCCAAACCGGTGTCCCGCACATCGATCCGGATCATCTCTTGATCGGCCTCCTCAACCCCCTCGATGACCAAGGTGCCGCCGCTGGGCATGGCCTCAATGGCGTTGAAGATGAGGTTCAACAGACATTGCTGGATCTGCCCGAAATCCCCCCAGGCCTCGAATCTACCCGGCGGCAGGTTGACCTGCCAGGAGATCTTGGCCAGTTCCAATTGGTGACTGGTCAAAAGCATGATGGTGTTGAGCATCTCCTTGATGTCGATGTGCGAAGCCTCGAGATTGTCCTGACGGGCGAAGGTCAAGAGGTTCTTGACGATCCCACCGCAGCGCAAGGCCTCCCGAAAGGAGACTTCCAGATACCGTTCCGCTTCCTTGGGCAGGGCTTTGTTTTTTCCTTCCCTGAGGTAGCTCAGTATCAATTTGGTGAAGGTGACGATGCTGGTGATGGGATTGTTGATTTCGTGGCAGACGGAAGCCACCAGCCGCCCCAACGAGGCCAAGCGGTCTTCTTTGACCACCCGTGTCAGGTCTTTTTTGATGACCTCGGTCTGGAGAAGGATCCGCTCGCTGATCTCCTGGGTCATGTCCCGGACGGTGATGACGAACTGGAGCATCTCCTGAAAACGGTTGTAAATGGGATAGGCGGTGATCTGACAGACCCGGGTGGTCCCGTCGGGCATGAGCCGGTCATGGACCTTCCGCGCAGGCTTGCCGGTTCGGATGGTCTCCTCGATGGCGCAGCAGGCCTCCCGATCCCGGCAAATGGTCGGCTGTTGTCGCATCACCTCGAAGCAGTATCGGCCGAGGATGTCTTGGCGGCTTTTTCCCCCGGTGACTAGAGGGGAATCGTTGCTGTTGATGATGCGGTATTCCCGGTCCAGGACCAGGACGCCGTCGGGGGAGGCCTCCAAGAGGGTGGTGGCAAAGGATTTAGCCAGGGTGATTTCCGTGTCCCGGGCACCCATCAGATCATAGAGTTGGGCGATATCGAGGAAAAGAAAAGAAGATTTTTGGTCGAGGAGGCCCACCGTTTCCGGTTTTTGGGCCGCCAGATCGGCCAAGACCGATCGGTCGCCGGTAAACTCGAGGATTACATCCAAATGTTCCTGGGTGAGAAGTTCCTGTGGATCGGAATAGATTCGAATCCCTTTTGGACGCGCCTCTTCCGGTAAGAGGTCGGCCCCTCCGACCAAAGCCAAGGCAGCCAATTGGATCCGCAACCGGGACAACTTGATCTCTTCGAAGTCACGGATAATCCTTCGGCCTTGATCCCCTCGGGCGACCGCACCGATGGTTAGGAGGATCCCCTCTTCCCAGAAAGCGGGTTTGTCCATGGCCACCCCTATTGGGCCTTACTCTTCCCGCCGCCGAATAACCCTCCTCCACCGCGGAAGATCGGTCACGGTTGTCCCTGTCAGCGGGGGAAGGACTCCCTTCCCGGGTTCGTTGTCAATGGGGACACGGGCCGCCCTCACCGCCTCTCCCACATTGGGGGCCGTCCTGCCTTTTTCCTCAAGGCGCCTGTTCAACCGCTTGCGGCCCCTCGAGACGGTGAAGGTAGATGCCGTTGCCTGTTTTCGAAATCGGGTTGGTTGGTTTAAGAACTGCCCGTCAACTCTTGGGGTTGATGTCCTGGTATAAGCCTTTTATTTTCTATTGTAGGAGATCCATAGGGACGTGTCAAGTCAAGGATCATCGGGGCTTCTTGGCCTCGACCAGTCCGTCCATCCTCTCCCCCTTTTGAATGAGCTTGATCTCCTCAAAGCCGGCCTCCTTTAAGGCCGTTTCCATCTCGGACAAGGTATAAGTGTCTCCGCCACGGGTATTGACCAGCATGTTGATGGCGAAGACGGCCCCGGCCGCCGGTCTCGTCCGTGTTTCGTCCATGATGTGATCCCGGATCAGTATCGCCCCGCCCGGCTCCAAGGCCCGATAGACCTTTTGGAAAAGCATCTTATTTTCATCAAGGCTGTTCTGATGGATGATGGCCGAAAGCCATGCCAAATCACAGCCCTTGGGCAGCTCATCCCGGTAAAAATCCCCCTCGACCAATTCCACCTTTTCCATCAGCCCTTCTTCGGTGAGGCGTTTGCGGGCCATGAGGATGACCTTTGGCTGGTCAAAGAGAACGGCCCGCAGGGAGGGGTTCTTGCGCAAGAAGGCGATGGTATAGGTCCCTGAAGCCCCGCCCACATCCAAAAGTTTTTTATAAGGGGTCAAATCCACCGCCTCGGCGATTTTGGCCGCCATCTCCCGGGCTCCGACATGCATGGCCCCTATAAAGGCCTCCATGGCCTTTTCGTCGAACTGCCCGCCCGGACGGCTTCGTCCCTTGCCTTGCCCTTGGCGGACCACTTCGGTCAAACCGCTCCAAGTGTTCCACAGGGTATTCATGTGCAAAACCATGGGCAAGACGGACTGGGGATGGTCGGAGGAAAGGAAGAGGCTTTCTTCCGTATTCCTATAGACCCCTTCTTCTTTGAGCAAAAGCCCCAAGGCCGTCAGACAATCCAACAGGCGGGTCAAGCCTTTCAAATCAAGGCCCAATAAAGCCGCCAAAGTTTCAGCCCGGGAGGGGGTCTTCTGGAGGTGGGTGAAAAGATCCAATTCGGCCGCCGTCAGGATCACCCGGCTGACCATGAAGTCCCTGGCTTGGGTCATCACTTTTTCTGCCTGCATGGGTTTTTTCTCCTAAATGAGATTTTTGAATAATTTTTGGGTCAAGTAATTTTGGGGTCATAATTTTGGGGTCAGGTCTTGCAATAACACATTGATTTTATCGTTCATCTTTTCGACAGAGCCTGAAACAATAGCCCCCCTTATCAACCGAAATGGTCTTGCGCCGGTCCCTTTTTAAAACATTTAAAACCGCCCCTCCCTCCTTCCCTCCTGCCCTCCACCGAATTGCTGAGATTTGACAGGTGGCTTTTAATGGGTGACCCTTTGGGTGACCCCTCCTCGGGCGGGCGAGGATTTTTGCCGCCAGGCTACAAGGGCCGGGAAGATAGGGCTTCGGCGGTTTTTAGGGCCTCATTCCAATCCGGAATGCCCCTCCGCCCTCCATAATCCCGACAGGAGAGGGAAGCCACGGCCACGGAAAAACGAACCGCTTCCGGCAGAATAAAACCTCGGCTTATTGCCAGGGCGAAGGCCGCATGAAAGTTGTCTCCGGCTCCGATGGTATCCACGGCCTTGACCGCTGGAGGGGCCACTTGAAAAAGTCGCTCCTCTTGAAGAAAAAAAGCCCCTTGCTCACCGGCGGTTACGATCAATTCCCCATTAATCCGAGCCTTCAAGGCCTTCATTCTCTCTTTCAGGGGCCGTCCCCTAAAACCCAGTTCCGGGGCGTTCAAAAAGTCATAGGTGGGGATGAAATAATCGGCCAAGGACATCATCTCTTCTATCCCTTCCCGCCAACGTTCCCCGTCATAGACGACCTTTGCCGGCCAAGGTCTATCCCGTAAAAAATTCGGAGCCAAATAAGTGGTCTCTGGGTCGAGAAGGACGACCGCCGCCCCACGGACTATTTCCCGCAGGGAAGAATCCAGGACAATCCGCGGAAGGGTGTTGTGTTCATAAATAATGGTCCGGGCTCCGCTGGCCCGGGTGACGAAGATGAAGGCCACCGGCGTCCGTCCTCCTGGGACGACCTCAACTTTCTCCGTAGGCACGCCGAAATCTTTGAGCCTCTCCAGGCAGAATCGGCCCGCCTCGTCGTCCCCCACCTTGCCTATATACGCCACCCGTCCGCCCAATTTGGCGATGCAGCAAGAGGCCGTCCCTCCTTGACCACCCCCTTCTTTCAGCCAAAAATCCAAGGCCTCTTTCCTGTCTTCCGAGGGAAAACGCTCGACCACGGCAATGTAATCCAAGCAACTACGGCCGATAACCAGGACATCCAAGTCTTTCATCGGTTCTCCCAGAGCAAAAGGACGGCTGTTCCGTCATAATCTCGGTGCCAAAAAATTGGAGTCAGAGTAAATCAGGGTCATAAATCAGGGTCATAAATCAGGGTCAGGTCTTGTAAAAACACATTTGCTTGTCTCATTTCTTTTAATCACCCGGAATGGCCTTGCACCGGTTCTACTATAGACGGCCCCCTCGCTTGCCCTCGGCTGAATTGGTGAGACCATACCCCGTGTTACCGAATCCTGGGATAAATTCCCTCCAGAGTTCTCCATCAGATAATAATAATTGGTTATCAAACAGCACGCAAGAACTATCCGACCAATTTTCTTTTTGACGAACTCTGCCGAAAACATTACTATAGGAATCATAGTATCGAACCGTTGGTTCTCTTTGATTGGGGATAGGAGAGCTTCCCCCCAGGGGCGGGACCAGCCAATTTAAAGCATCGAAGATTTTTTGCTGGTGGCTGTTCTTAGATCGGTGGATGACCCGGGACTCTTCCGGGAGATATCCCGCCAAAGGCGGAACTGGGATAAAGAGGCCCGGATGATATAGCGGGCCAGTTTATCTATAGCCTCTTTTGCCCGGAAAGGAGGCGGGGACCACATTAAATCAAAAACTTAAAATGTTTCCTGAATTTCAACAAGTTACTAATAAGTGCATAATTGGAAAGACATAATCTTGAGAAGGCAGGAGGTTTTTTCTGAAGCCATTGGCGGGAGGGTGCCGTCTTTTCGTGACTTATCATTGGGGGAAACCGCAGCTCGTCCGCGATTTAGAGCGGACGAGAATGTGGAGGGGAAAAAGGTCCCCCGAGGATAAGTCAGTGAAAAGACCAGCCCGAGAGCCTTAGGCTTCAGAAAAAACCTCCTGCCAAGTCTAAACAATTATGCTCTCCTTGATGACCTGACCCTTACGCCTCAAGCATTTTTAGAACAGGAACGAACAAAGCTTTAGGAAATGAAAGGCTTATCGGCCGTAAATATTGAGGGACCTGTAGCCTACGGGAACCTGGCCTGAAAAAAAAGGATTGGGCCCGGGCCGCTACTCCGCGGGAACTTCTGATTGAAATGGGGGTTCTGCTAAAAGAAACGCCTCAAGGAACGGTCCGGCAGATCGAGGAACGAAAATCAGGCTATAGGCAAGTGTCAGGAGGCGAGAGACAAGGATGGAAGAATTCAGTCAAAAACGAATTGGAAAGAGAAAAGGTTGGAATTCTTCTCCTGAAGAAGCCGACCGATGGCAGAAAACGGTTCATCAATTAAGGGGAGGAATAGGGGTCTGCAAAAGGGGTCTTTATAAGTTTAAAACTTTTGAAGAGGCCGATCAATGGATGGAAATGATGATCTTAAGCAGTACTCGAGAATCCCGACCATAGAAGACCTGGTTGAACTTTGCCGCAATCTAAATGCCCATCAAGTCCGGTATGTGGTTGTTGGAGGATTTGCGGTTATCCATTCCGGCTATATCAGGGCTACCGCGGATATCGACCTGCTGGTTGAGGATTCCTCTGAAAACATTGAAAGGCTCAAAAAAGCCCTGGCCTACCTGCCGGACGGGGAAGTTGACCAGATTGCCGATACCGATTTTTTACGATATCAGGTGGTTCGTGTTGCCGGAGAAATCACCGTAGACCTCTTAGCCAGGGCTGGTGATGTTACCTTCCCTGCCGCCAAAGATCAAATTCAATATGAGACCATAGGCGGGGTAGCCATTCCCTATCTAAAACCTTCCGTACTCATACAAACCAAGTCGGGGATTCGCCCCAAAGATATTCAGGATCGTATTTTTCTTCAAAAGTTGATTGATCAAAACAAGGACTACTCTAAATAGGTAGGCCGATGAACTGCCCTGCAGCAAAATACGGAGCGGAAAAACCTTGTCTGATATAGTTCAGACTATTTCACCTGACCTCATTCCATGGATTATGTTGCATTGCAAGACCTGACCCCTTCTGATGTGACCCCTTCTGATGACCCCTTCTTGAAATATTAAAGAATGCTCCATTTTTTAAATGTGTAAGGTTTCCCGACAAGATCCCCGCTTTTTGTATTTATTGCAATTTACAAATCGCCAAAAAGCGAGGTGAGATGGAAAAGCCAAAAGATAGATAACGAAAAAATGACCGGGATGGTAGCTGAACTCGAAAGGTAGAGGCGTCTTCCCCTTTATGCTTCCGGCCTTACCGCATTTCCGGCCTTCTCCCTGGCCGTGTAATAGGCACGGACCTTGTTCAAGGCCTTGGCCGCCCGGCGGAAGGTGGGAAAGGTGGCCAGGCCGGCCCGGGTCAGTTCCTCCTTGGCCTCGGCCAGGATTTTCCAGTGCCAATCGGCCTGTTCTCCGCCGATCACCCCCCGTTCCCCGAAGATGACCGCATAGGGCTTGGAATAGGTGTCCCGGAGCCGGATGTGATTTTTCACCGCCTCTTTCAGGGAGGGAAAGCGTTCGTCCGAGGCCAAAGTGATGAAGACCCATTCGTTGATGTTGGCCAAAAGAATATCGAAGTCGGGATGGCGGCCCATGAGGTGCAGCATGTCAATGTCGGTGACGCCCGAGCCGAAGACGATGGAAAGGTCCACGGGATTGCTGATCCAGTCCCAGATGGACACCCCCCGCTCTTTCAGTTCCCGCCGCATGTCCTCGGGAATAGGAATCACTTCCAAACCCGACTCCTCGCACTCCTCGGCGGCGATGACGCTGGGACCGCCGCCCCCGCCGATGACCCCGACCCGACGGCCCCGGACTTCAGGCAGGAAGCGAAAGGCCACGGTCAGGTCCAACAGCTCGTCGAAATCATCGGCGACCACGGCCCCGGCCTGCTTAAGCAAGGCCTTCCAGACCGGGGCCGAACCGGCCAGGGAAGCGGTGTGGGAAAAGGTCATGCGCGAGCCGGCCTCTCCCCTCCCGCCTTTCAGGACCACCACCGGTTTGATCCGAGCGGTGCGCTTCAGGGTCTCGAAAAATCGTCTACCTTCCTTGACCCCTTCCACATAGAGGAGGATGATTTCCGTCTCCGGGTCTTCCCGGAAATAATCCAGGTAATCGCACTCGGTCAGGTCCAACCCGTTGCCGTAGCTGATGACCTTGCTGAAGCGGATCCCCCGTAAGGCCGCCAGGTAGACGAACCCCGAGGCCCCTCCTCCGGACTGGGAGATCATGCCCACCGGTCCGGAATCCTTGGGCAGATTGAAACCGAAGGAAAGCCCGACCTTGGGGTGATAGACCCCCATACAGTTGGGGCCGATCAGGCGGATTCCCTTGTTTCGGGCCGTCCGAAGCACTTCTTGTTCCAAGGCGGCCGCCTCCTGCCGTCCCGTTTCGCTGAAACGGGCCGTGTAAAGATGGACGCATTTGACCCCTTTTTCGGCCAATTCTTCCAGCATGGCCGGGACCTGGGCGGCGTTGACGCAGGAAATGGCATAGTCCACGGGCCCCGGAATATCTCTCACCGCCGAGTAAGTCTTTCTTCCGAGGATCTTCGGCGTGTTAGGATTGACCAGATACACCGGTCCAGGAAAACGGTATTCTATGAGATGATGGGCATAACTGTAGCCGAAGGAAAAAGGATTGGCCGAGGCCCCGACCACGGCCACCGACCGGGGATGCAACAAGGGATCTAATTTTTCAAAAGACATGGTTCGCTCCGTATCCTTTTCTTTGGTAAGGTAAAAAGGGCGAAAGCCCTCAGGACTTCATCAAAAAGGCCTGATAATCGGCCAGATAACGGGTGATGCGGGCCGCCAGCCGAAAATCGGGGAAGGTGGCCAGGTCCGCCCCATGATAGCGTTCGACAGCCTCCTTCACCGCCTGCTCACCGCCAAAACCCTCTGTCTTCTCCACCACCAGGATCAAAGGCTTCTCGAGGATCTTTTGGGCGGTCAAGGTCAGTTTGACGAGCATCCCGACCCCGGCCCGGCCCATGAAACGGCTGAAGAGGGCGATAGGCTGCATAAAGATCAGGGCGTCCACCAAGGGGTCATCCCTCAGAAGTTCCATCAGTTTGTGAAAATGCCCTTCGGTGAAAAATTTCCGGCCCACATCCAGAGGGTTCTTCACGCTCGTCCCTTCCGGCGGGACGATGGCCTCCAATTCTCGAACGGTCCGCTCCGAAAGGGGAGGAACTCTCAGCCCCTCGGCCTCGGCCTGATCGGTCATGGTCACGCTCCCTCCCCCGGCCCCGCCTAAAATGACCACATTCTTGCCCTTGGGTAGGGGCAAGCGTTTAAGGGCCGATAAGGTGAAGACCAATTCATCCAAGGAAGAAACGGAGATGATCCCGCACTGGCGACAGACGGCCCGCCAGAGATCGGCCGATCCGGCGATGGCTGCCGTGTGTGACTTGGCCGCCCGGGCCCCTCCCTCGGTCATCCCCCCTTTGAAGATGACCAGGGGCTTCCGGCGGGTCACCTTTTTGGCCTCCTCCAGGAAGGCCCGGCCGTCTTCCAAACCTTCCAGATAAGAGCCGATGAGTTGGGTTTTTTCATCCCGGCCCAGATAACCCAGGAAATCATGGGCCTTCAGATCCCGGGCGTTCCCGAAGCTGACCACTTTGCTGAAGCGTAATCCTTGGGCGGCGGCGGTCATGACGAACATCCCGGCCATCTGCCCGCTCTGGGAAAAAAAACCCACCGGGCCGGGAACATTGGGGAAAAAGGGTTGAAAGGCCAGGCCCCCTTCCGGGCAGTAGATGCCCATACAGTTGGGGCCGACCACCCGGATCCCGTTTTCCCGGGCCATACGGATCAACTCCTTCTCCAGGGCGACATACTCTTCCCGGCCCGATTCCCCGAACCCGGCGGTGTAAAGATGAACGAACTTAACCCCCTTACGCACGCAATCTTTCATCACCTCCAAGGAGGCCTTGGCCGGGACGGTAAAGATAACCAAGTCCAAAGGATCAGGGATGTCCCGGACCCGAGGATAAGCCGTAAGTCCCAGCACCGCCTTGGCCCTGGGGTGGACGGGGAAGATCTTGCCGCTGAAATGCTGCTCAATGGATCCCTTGATGTAGTTGTTGCCCTGATTCATCATCAAAGGATCGGAACGGGGCGAGGCCCCGACCACGGCGATATTGCGGGGATGAAAGAGGTCATGCAGTTCTTCTTGAATTTCATTTGACATCGGCACCGCTCCTGGTGATAATATTATAATTTTAGCATGAGATAGCGCCATCTCCCTTCTCGGCCGATCTCGGCCGATAGGTGGGAGGCGAAGCGGGATATTAATCTAAAAGCTGCAAAAGGAAGAGTCAACGAAAAAAACAGCCTGTCTTTTCCGCGGCCGTTGCTTTTCCCCGGTTTTTAGTCTAAGATCCCGACCATCCCTCGAGGCCGCGGTCCTTTTTCCCACCGCCTCAGCGGGGGACTATTCAGAGACAAGGAGGACGATGATGACCCCCCAGGCCCTGACGGGCATGAAGGTTTTGGAATACGACAACATGGTCAGCGGCCCTTACTGCGCCAAATTGTTGGCCGACATGGGGGCCGAGGTCTGGAAGATCGAACCGCCCGGAACCGGCGACGATTCCAGGCGCCGGGGCCCTTTTCCCGGTGATGTCCCTCACCCGGAAAAAAGCGGGCTCTTTCTCTACCTGAACAGCAACAAAAAGGGGATCACCCTGGATCCTTACCGCGGCGAAGGGAAAAGGATTTTCGAAAAACTCGTCGCCGCTGCCGACATCCTGATCGAAGACCGGCCGCCCGGGGAGATGGAAGCCGCGGGTTTGGGATATGAGGACCTGAAAAAGATCCATCCGGGCCTGATTCATCTCTCCATCACCCCTTACGGCGAGTCCGGCCCCTTTAAGGACTACAAGGCCTATCAATTGAACACCGTCCATGCCAGCGGGCAAGGGTACCTCCTGCCCATCGTCGCCTTGGACATGGAGCGTCCGCCGGTCAAGGTAGGCGGCCACAGCAGCGGCTTCGATGTCGGTCTGGTGGCCGTGGTGGCCGTCACCGCCGCCTATTACCACAAGCTGTTGACCGGGGAAGGACAGCACATCGAATTGTCCAAACAAGAGGCCCTCATGTCCATGCAGCGGGTGGAAAGCGTCACCTACGCCAACGACGGGGTGGTCATCACCCGGGGCGGGGACAAGGCCCGCAAGATGCCCGGGGGCATCCTGCCCTGTAAGGACGGTTATGTAGTGGCCGTCACTCCCGAAGAACATCAATGGCGGGCCCTGGTCCGACTGATCGGCGACCCGGATTGGGCCAAGGAACCTTGGTGCGCCGACATCCGGGCCCGTTCCGAAAACGCCGATCTCATCAATCAAAAGATCATGGAATGGACCATGCAACACACGCGGGAGGAGATTTTTCACCGCGGTCAGGCCTTGAGCTGCCCCATTACGCCGGTCAACACGGCCGAGGATATCGCCCGCTCCGAACAATTTAAAGCACGGAATTTTTTCGTGGAAATGGATCATCCGGCGGTGGGGAAGATCTCCTTCCCCACCGCCTCTTTCCGTTTTTCCAAGACCCCTTGGCAGCTCCGACGCCCCGCCCCCCTTCTGGGGCAGGACAACGAAGAGCTTCTCGGGGCTTTGGGCTATGACGAAAAGGCCTTGAGGGAACTGAAAATCCAAGGCATCATCTGAACCGGCCCGGTTGCCCGTCCTTTTCATTAAGGACGGGCAACCGGAACGAATTTTTATAAAAGGAGTTTTACATGAATCCAGGACCACTGGCCGGAATTCGAGTGACCGAGTTTACTTCGGCCTGGGCGGGACCGTACGCCTCCTGCATTTTGGCCTTTCTCGGGGCCGAGGTCATCAAAGTGGAAAGCCGTCGCCGCCTGGACCACGCCCGGAATCTGTCTTTCAGCACGGGCAAGCGGTTTTCCGGACCCAACGAATCCTCGGTCTTCAACAATCTCAACTTGAACAAGAAAAGCGTGACCTTGAACCTCTCCAAACCCCGGGCCGTGGAAATCGCCAAGCAGCTCGCGGCCGCAAGTGATGTGGTGTTGGAAAACTTTCGGCCGGGCGTCATCCCCCGCCTGGGACTGGGTTACGAAGAACTGAAACGCCTCAAACCGGATGTGATTTACCTGTCCTCTTCTTCCTGCGGTCAGACCGGTCCCCATCGGGAGTATGTCGGCTACGCCCCGAACTTCGCCGCCGTGGGCGGTTTTTCCCACATCACCGGCTATCCCGATTGGCCGCCCAGCAATTTCATGGGTTCCATGGACCTGCGCAGCGCCACCACCTCGGCCTTCGCCATTTTGGCCGCCTTGATCTACCGTAAGCGAACCGGGGAAGGGCAGTACATCGACCTGGCTTCCCAAGAGACCATCGCCGTGTTGGCGGGCGATATCCTCTTGGACTATTTCATGAACGGCAGGTCACCCGGACGGAAAGGCAATCGGGACGAATGGATGGCCCCCCACAATTGCTATCGCTGCCGAGGAGAGGACAACTGGGTGAGCATCGCCGTCTCCACCGAAAAGGAATGGCGGGCCCTCTGCCGGGTCATGGAGAGGCCGGAACTGATCGAGGACCCCCGCTTTTCCGATCCGTCGGCCCGGCGAAGGAACCAGGAGGCCTTGGACGAAGAGATTTCCCGCTGGACTCGGGACCGCGATTATTATGAAGTCACCGCCCTCCTCCAAGGGGCCGGTGTGGCCGCCGCCCCTTCGCTCAGTTCGGAAGGGCTGTTCCGGGATCCGCACTTACAGACCAGGGACATCTATATGCAGGTGGACCATCCCCAAATGGGAAAGGACTGGGTCATCCGCCCTCCCTGGCGCCTGTCGAAAACCCCGGCCTCGATCCGCCGCCACTCTCCGCTGCTGGGCGAACACAACCAGGAAATCCTGGGAGGTTTACTAGGGATTTCCGAGGAGGAAATAAGACGGCTGGAAGAGGAAGAAGTGATTTATTGATCTTTTTCGCCGGGTCCGACGTGATGGCAGAGAACCGATCCCACCCTCCGGAAAAACGAAAGGAGGGTGAGGGAGATCCGACCGATGGAAGGCCGCCCCCCTTTAGCAGGCATAAGGAAGGGCGTGTTTCGCGGAAGAAAGCCTTCTAAACGGTTTCCTCTGCGGAGGGAAGGACATGTCCAAAGACTACTTCGGCTTCAGCGAAAACCCTTTCGAAATCACGCCCGACTCGAAATTCCTATTCCTCACGGCCGCCTTTGAGGAGGCCTTGGCCTCGGTCCTGGAGGGAATAGAGAAAAAACGCGGCCTGATCCTTTTAAGCGGGGAAGTCGGGACCGGCAAGACCCTGCTCCTCCGGGAAGTCATCAAAAGGCTGCCGGAAGGGATACCCAGCGCCTTTCTGTTCCATTCCACCTTCACCTACCCTGAATTGTTGAGGGAAATCATCAAGGAATTCGGAAGGGACCGCTCGGAAGAAAAGGCGGAAGACCCGGAAATCCTGCTGGAGGCCTTTTTACAAGGCTTAAGAGAAGAGGGAAAATCGGCCGTCGTCTGCCTCGACGAGGCCCATAAGCTGAACGAAAGGGTGAGCCGGAAACTGGTTGCTTTTCGGGAAAGGGAAAGGTGGATTCCGGAAGTTTTACAGCTCGTCCTTTCCGGACAACCGGAAATCGAGACCGTCTTCCATGACCCTGTGGGAAAATTCTCCCTCAAGCGCCCCGTTCCCCTGGTACGCCTTAAGCCCCTATCCCCGGAAGAATCCCGGACATATATCGAACATCGTTTGCGGATCGTCGGCCGAAATGCGGCCGACCTCTTCAGCGAAGAGGCGCTGGCCTTGATCGTCTCCCAGGCCCGGGGGATCCCCCGCTGGATCAACACCCTGTGCGACAACGCCCTTTTCACCACCCGGAAACGTTTGCTCCGGACGGTGGACGCCAACGCCGCAAAAGAGGCCATCCAAACCCTGGAAGGGCCGGGATACCTTCCTCTAAAGCCTCGAAGCGGTGCTTCCCCCTTTCCCGTCTCGCCCATCCTCGGAAAAACCGGCGGCTTTCACAAGGCCAGGTGGGGGATCGTTCTTTTGGTGGTGATCCTGGGCGTCCTTTGGGTCATACCGGAAGTGCGGCTGCCTTTTACTTCTTATTTTCAAAGGCGGGAGAACTCATTGCCAAGACCCGCGCCCCCTTCCTTTGCGGTCCGCATCCCCGAGGGAAAGACACCCCTTCCGGAGCCCCGATCCGTTCCCGCCCAAACGGTTGCCGCCGAAACGGAAAAGTCCTCCCCGGGCCGATGGATCAAGGTCCAAAAAGGACAAAATCTTTCGACTTTGATTTACCTGCATTACGGCAGATACAGTCTCTCCCTGGCAGACTGGGTCCTTTTACACAACCCCTCCATAAAGGATGTCAATCGGATCCTGGTGGATCAAAAAATCACCTTTCCCCTATGGAACGAGGAGGCGTTGGTGTTTCCCGATCCGAAGGACGGCTATCGGATCCTGCTCGGCACCTTCGGTACCCTCAGGGAGGCGGAGGTCCAAAAGGAAAAAATAAAATCCCTTGTTGCCGAGCCCACCATCGTCCAACACCGACCTGACCCCCGAAGAACCTGGTACCGATTGGTCAGCGGCCCCTACGCCACAGGCGATAAGGCCTTGGCCGTGGTGAAGGAATTAAAGACGAGGCATCTTTTTCCGGTTTTTTAAACCGCGGCCTTCCCCACAAACAAAGACGATGATGCAGCCCGATGCCGCCTCCTGCCCGTCCGGGGAAATCCTTTCCCTCGTTTTTTCTTTGTCTTATTCGTTTCGGCCGCCTTCGGGATTCTTGACAATCTTACTCCAATAAGATAATATTTTTTTGAGCCGGCGTAGCTCAGGGGTAGAGCAGCTGATTCGTAATCAGCAGGTCGCGGGTTCGAATCCCATCGCCGGCTCCATTCTGCTCCCCGGGAAATGCTTACCTTCACTCGTTAGGAGGGGGGAGCTGAATTTAGGGGGCGACGACCTCCAAGAACCCCGCCTTCTCGAAGGAGTAAAGTTTTTCGATCACCCAGAGGACATAGCTTTCGCAAGTCTCCTTCGACTTCCCCGAGGCCAAAAAGGCCTGGTATTCGCCGGGCTTGTTGAAGTCGATCCCGATCAGTCCCCGGCAGGTGATGTCCCCGAATTTTTCCTGAAAGTCTTTGACCAACATTCCCGCTTGTAAACGGGCGGTATTCCGGGCCTGCTTGGCCTTCTCCTTATCGGCCAGGGAACAGTGATGCCGCAATCCCAAAAAGACGGCCGAGGCCAAAACGGCCCCGCAAGGGGCGTTTTGATGCCCGCTGATCCCGCCCATGAAGGGTATGGCCGCCCAGAGGAAATCCTCGTTCTCCATGCCGCAGCTTTCCCACATAACTTGCAGGACCGCCGGACCTCAATGATAACCCTTGTGCAGATACTTAATGGCCTTGTCTTTCGCCTCTTCCAATGGGATCGGTGTGGTCATCATTCTACCTCCGCTATAATTTTTTCCGAGAGAAGTATCTCGGCAAATACCTTTTGCGGTATATCATACTTTAAATGCCTTTGTCATCACCTTTAGTTCTTCCGCCGATTTGTTGTTCGAAAGGGGCCAAGAATCCAATGCGATAGACCTCCGAACAGAGTGGATAGGCTTTTTCCCGAACCTTAAGCCCCCGGCAATGCTTCAGCTTTTCCCTTGCCCCCTTGAAACCTTCCCTCATTGCCGACTCTTTAAAAAAGATCCTCATTTTTTTATTCACTTTTTTCCGCATTAAAATAAAAAAAGGTAAAAATTCGCCGGCCAAGAGTCGGTCGGGGACTTCTTGGCCCAAAGAAATCCAGGTTATTCTCCCGGTCCGGGATCCAAAAATGGAATCAAGTTATCCCATCTATTGGGAAAAAGCGGTGAACAAATGGGAAATTTCTTGCCTATTTTTGCCCGAAAGAAGAAATCTCAATATTTTTTCATGTTATTACAGTAAGTTACAAAATTGTTTTGATGGCATTATCTTTGCATTCTTAAATAAAAGAAAGCTTGCTTTTTCAAGCCCAGTGGTTATAATTTCTATATCCCTTAAAAAGGGAAGAGCAGCCAAAAAGGGAGATCGTAATGAGAAAGACCCTGATTTTAATAGGTTTTGTTTTTTGTATCCTTCCCGGACTTGCCTACGGCATCACTATCGGGGATAAAAGCCTTTCCGATTGGGGAGTGGATCCGGCCAAGGGTTGGTGGGTGCCGGGAAACACCACCCCCCAAAACGGCACCATCGGACAAGAAAAGAATCCCTATATTCCGGACAGCCCTTTGATCGGTGTCAGCGGCGGGACTTTCTACTGGATTGAAGCCGGCAACAAAAGTAACTATGTCGGCCCGGGTTATGGAACGGAGTGCGACATCAAGGCTATGTATGCCCGCTATGATGGGGATTATCTCTACTACGCCATCGCCCTTGGGGACACTTCTTGGGCAGCCTATGGAGGGATAGGAAAAATCGGTGACATCGCCTTGAGTTCAGACGGCGGGGCGACCTATCCTTACGGGATAGCCACCGTCAAGCCTCACACAGACTCATCCGAACAAACGTATAATACTCTGCATGGATTGACGCCTGGGGGTTTATATGCTGTCACCAAGTGGACCGATGTGGACGCCAAATGGGCGGGCACCCATCACATGGACAGCGCCCCGGTGCGCATAGACACCCATTCCTCGGCCTTGGGCCTTACCACCTTCGACTTCGGACAATACAGCGGCTTGGATTTCTACCTCATCGAAGGGGCCATTCCCTTGACCCTTCTGGGCGGCCAACAGATCAACCTCATCCACCTCACCCAGACCTGCGGCAACGATGTGGGCAATCTGCCGGTCCCCGAACCCTCTACCTTGCTTCTTTTAGGTTTAGGGGTCCTGTCCTTGGGTCTCCTGATTGGGAAAGGGAGGGGGAAAATCCTCAACTGAGACCGGCCCGACGATTTCACAAAAAGGCCCGCTCCCTTTCGGAGGCGGGCCTTTTTTATGCCCCCTATTTTTTAATCCCCTTAAAGGGATTACTGCTTGAAATTTACGGGGAAAAGCGATAACTTTTCCTTTATGGAAATCAAATCCATCCGCAATCTGGGACGGTTCCGGCACATCATTTGGGTCCTGCTCAAATATGGATTCGACGATGTCATCCACCGTCTCGACCTGCCCGGATCCTTCCTCTGGAAAAAGATCAACCGGGTCAAGGAGACCTTGACCGTGAACGAACGGATCCGCATGGTCTTTCAGGAGCTGGGACCGACCTTCATCAAATTCGGCCAGATCCTGAGCATGCGCCCCGACCTGATCCCGGGCCTCCTGGTCATGGAGCTGAAGAAACTCCAGGATCAGGTGCCGCCGGCACCTCCCGAAAAAGTCAGGGCCGTGGCCGAAAAGGCCTTGGGTAAGCCGTTGGAAGAGGTCTTCGACGAGTTTGACTGGACCCCCTTGGGTTCGGCCTCCCTGGCCCAGGTCCATAAGGCCCGGCTGGCCAATGAAAAAGAGATCGTCGCCGTCAAGATCCAGCGTCCCGACATCCGTCCTTTGATCCGGGCTGATTTGGATATCCTTTCGATCATCGCCGCCCGTCTGCACGAGATCCGGAACTATCAAATCTACGACTTCCCCGGTCTGGTAGAGGAACTCCGTTTCAGTCTCACCCGGGAGCTGGACTTCTCCCGCGAGGCCCGGAACATGAAGATTTTCAGCAAGAACCTCACTTATCCGGATCTGATGTATATCCCAAGGGTCTATGAAGATTATACCACCCCTTATATCTTGACCATGGAATTGGTGGAAGGAAGGAGGCTGGACCGATTGCCGGCCTCCGATCCGATCAGGTATCGTTTGGCGAGAAACGGGGCCAAGATCATGCTGGATCAGATGCTCCGCCGGGGCTTCTTCCACGCCGACCCTCATCAGGGGAACCTCCTGGTCATGGATGACGGCCGCTTATGTTTTTTGGATTGGGGCATGACCGGCCGGATCGCCCGAGAACTGCGGCTTCGTCTGATCGATCTGCTTCAGGCCCTTCTGCAAAAAGACGGGGAAACGATCATCCGATTGGTCCCGCATCTGGCCGCCGATGTCCCCACCGATCTCGATCGTAACCGCTTGGAAAGGGACCTCTTGGACTTGATCGACGCGTATTACGACCTGTCTTTAAAAGAAATCCGCATCGGCGAAGCGGTCCTGGCCATGATGAACCTTCTCAACGAACATCGCCTACGTATTCGCTCCGACTTCGCCCTGCTCAGCCGGGCCGTCTTGGCCTTGGAAGGTTTGGGGCGGGAACTGGTCCCTGATTTCAGCTTGGAGAAGGAGGCGCAAGAGCTGATCCCCGAACTGGTCAAGGAACGATGGTCGCTGAAGACCCTATCCGAGGAGATGCGGACGCAGGGTTTGAATTTTATGGAATTGATTTGGGACTTTCCGGCCAAGCTCCACACCCTCTTCCGCAAGGTGGACAAAGGGGATCTGACCTTCACCTTCAAACACACCGGCCTTTCGGCCTTGAACCAGACCCTGGAGCGGATCAGCAATCGGGTCACCTTCGGCATCATCATCGCCGCCTTGATCGTCGGATCATCCATGATCATCACCACCGGCGTGGAGCCTTTGCTCTTCGGTTATCCGGCCTTGGGGGTGATCGGTTATTTGGTTTCGGGCATCCTGGGGTTGTGGTTGATTGTTACTATTTTGCGGAAAAACCGCTATTGAGATTGGCTATCATGGGGAATCGGTTTGCATTAGAGTTCAGAGTTCGAAATACAGGATAAAGGATAAAGGTTCGAGGATCGAGGATCCAGCATCCAGTATCAAGAGTTCAGAGTTCGGAGTTCAGAGTTCAGAGTAAACCCAACAAACCCAAGCAAGCTAAGTAACCCAAGTAACCCAATGAACCCAATGAACTCAAGCAACCCTGAACGAGATACGCTTCACGAGGAACGCTTCACGGTCTTTAGTTCAGAGTTCAGAGTAAACTCAATGAACTCAAGCAACCCAAGTAACTCAAGTAACCCAATGAACCCAAGCAACCCATAAATTCCTATGGATTTTCGGCGGCTGGAAGTCTTCGTTAAGGCATACGAACTGAAGAGTTTTTCCCGAGCCGGGGAGACCCTCCTCCTCTCCCAACCGACCATCAGCGAGCACATCCGGGTCCTTGAGGAGGATCTTGGTCTGACCCTTTTTGACCGACAGGGCAAGGAAGTCCTGCCCACACCGGCCGGGAGACTCCTTTATCATTTCGCCAAACAACTGATGAACCTGCGGGACGAATCCTTTCGGGCCATGCAGCAATTCCGGGACAAGGGCAGCGGAGAACTGCTCATAGGGGGGAGCAACATCCCCGGCCAATACCTCCTCCCGCCCTTGTTGGGCCGTTTCAAGGAAAGATTTCCCCGGGTCCGCATCCGCCTGTTCATCGGCGACAGTCGCTATGTAAGGGACAAACTCCTGGAAGGGGCCATCGAATTGGGGCTGGTCGGGGCGCCCGTAGAGCATCGGCAGGTCCATTGCGCCTTTTGGGTCACGGATCGTATGGTCTGCATCGCCCCGCCCCAGGAAAGTTTATCCATCCCTGGGACCCTGTCGGCGGAGGAACTCCTGCGCTCCCCCTTCATTTTCCGGGAAAAGGGTTCGGGAACCCGGGAAGCGGTGGAACAGGCCTTGAAAAAGATCGGGGTGGATCTGCGCCAGATGCACCCGGTGGCCGAGATGGGCAGTAATGAAGCCATCCGCCAGGCGGTGAAATCCGGGGTCGGCATCTCCATCCTCTCCCGACGGGCCGTGGTCGAAGACCTGGAAGCGGGAAGGGTCCGGGAAATCAAGGTGAACAAGCTGCCGTTGCAGCGCGATTTCTATCTCATCACCCTGAAGCAGCGGACCTTATCCCCCCTGGCCCAGGAATTTAAGGAGTTTATTTTTAACCCATCAAACCCCAAAAAGTAGTGCGGGGGAAGAGGGACCGAATCAGCGTTGAGAAACGATGCGGGATGGATGCATGCTGGATGCTGGATGCTGGATGCTGGATGCTGGATCTTTAGTTCAGAGTTCAGAGTTCAGAGTTCAGATTAAACCCAAGCAACCCAAGTAACCCAAGTAACCCAAGTAACCCAAGTAACTCAAGCAACCCAAGCAACCCAAGCAACCCAAAAACGAGATACGCTTCACGAGGAACGCTTCACGTTTTTTAGTTCAGAGTTCGAGATACAGGATAAAGGATAAAGGTTCGAGGATCGAGGATCCAGCATCCAGTATCCAACATCGAGTATCCAACATCGAGTATCCAGCATCAAAGACAAGGAGTTTACCTTGGGAAAAAACCAACCTGTCAATTTAGTCAACGGCGCCCGGGCGGCCGGCTGAGCCTCCAAACTGGGTCCGGGCGACCTGCAAGACATTCTGGCCGACCTGCCTTTGGAAAGGGATCCCAATCTCTTGGTGGGGCGGGAGACCTCCGACGACGCCGGGGTCTATAAGCTGAGGGACGATCTGGCCCTGATCCAGACCCTTGACTTTTTCACCCCCATCGTCAACGACCCTTTCCGCTTCGGGCAGATCGCCGCGGTCAACGCCCTGAGCGATGTCTATGCCATGGGCGGGCGGCCCTTGACGGCCATGAACATCGTCTGTTTTCCCAAGAAGACCTTGGACAAGGCCGTGCTCAAGGAAATCTTGAAGGGGGGACTGGACAAGATTCACGAGGCCGGGGCCGTGCTGGTGGGCGGACACAGCGTGGACGATGTGGAGCTCAAATACGGTCTTTCCGTGACCGGGATCGTCCATCCCGACCGGATCATGACCAACGCCGGGGCCCGGCCCGGCGACCGTTTGATCCTGACCAAGCCTTTGGGTACCGGCATCATCGCCACGGCCTTGAAAGGAAAGGCGGCTTCCCAGGAGGCCGAAGAGACCATGATCCGGGTCATGGTGGAATTGAACCGGACCGCCGCCGAGGTCATGCAGGAGGTGGGGGCTAACGGCTGCACCGACATCACCGGCTTCGGTCTGCTGGGCCATGCCCTGGAGATGGCCTCGGCCTCCCATTGCTCCATGACCATCCGGGCCTCCCAAGTGCCGGTCATCCCTTTTGCCTTGGAGTATGCCCGGATGGGGATCGTGCCGGGGGGGACCCACGCCAACCGCAATTATTGTATGCGATCCCTGCGGGTGGACCCGGCCGTCCCGGCCCCTCTCCTCGACCTCCTCTCCGACGCCCAGACTTCGGGCGGATTGCTCATAACCGTCCCGGCCGACCGTTCCCAACAGATGCTGGGGACCTTGCTGGCCCGAGGGCTCAAAGACGCCGCTCTGATCGGAGAGGTATCGGAGAAAGACCCGGGCACCATCTCCGTACTCCCATGAACGATTTATTGAATTCCACCGTAAAGATAACCCTTGATCAACCATTTCCTTGGCCCGGGAAGGCGGCCACCCTTTCCGGTCCGCCTCCCCGGCCCGCGTACTTTATTTTTAACGAAAAGATCCCAAGATAATTGAGGCCCTTATGAAAAAAAGGCTCAAACTCATCGTATTCTTTTCTTTAGGTTTTGTTTTACTTCTGGCCGCCGTGCTTACCACTCATTTCTGGATAGAACGCAATAACCCTCAAAAGCGAATCCTTGGGTTCGAAAAATCAAACGGCATTATCCGGAAGGTGACTTTTGACCCCGCCTCCGATCCCGATTACCGAAACGCCTGCGGCGGATGCCATTTGCCCTATCCGCCGGGTTTGATGCCGGGCGCCTCCTGGCGGATGATCCTGGAACGGTTGCCGGACCATTTCGGGGAACAGTTGTTGCTCGATCCCCGAACCAAAGAACGACTGACCCGTTATTTAACCGAAAACGGAGCCGACCATTCTTCGGCCAAGACATCGGTCAAGATCATGAGAAGTCTGAACGGACAGATTCCTTCACGGATCACCGAAATCCCCCTCTTCCAAAAAAAGCATCGGGGCATCGGGCCGGAGATCATTAACCGCAAATCGATAGGTTCTTTTTCAAACTGCAGCGCCTGCCACAGAACAGCCGAGCAGGGGAATTTCAACGAACATCAAGTAGTCATTCCGAATTGACATGAATTTATCCTCTACTTACCCGAGAACCTCCTGGGCATGAAAACTTTTTTTTAATGGGGTTGCCCCTTATTTTTTTACCCTTTTCTCTGAATTCTTTTTACTCAGAATGGACATCAAACAAAAAGCCGCTCTCTTTGCCGCCTCTTCGGCCGCTTTCCTGGCCGCAGGGAAATTCGCCGTGGGCCTGGTATCCGGCTCCATGGCCGTGGCCTCCTCCGGACTGGACAGCCTCCTGGATGTCTTCATGTCGGCCATGAACTTTCTGGCCATCCGCAAGGCCGCCCAGCCCCCGGACGAAACCCACGACTACGGGCACACCAAGGCCGAAAACCTGGCCGCCGTGGCCCAATCCCTGGTCATCATTTTTACCGGTTTCGTCATACTCTACAAGGCGGGCGAGAAATTTTTTTCCAAAGCGACCATTCGCTATTCCCCCTTGGATCTGGGGATCATGGTTTTGTCTCTGGTCTTCAGTTTGATCATCTCCATGGTACTGAGGACGATCGGGAAAAAGACCGATTCCAATGCCCTCCAGGCCGACGCCCTGCATTATACCAGCGACCTTTGCTCCAACTCGGCCGCCATCCTGGCTATCATTTTGACCTATTACACCGGGAAAACGGTTTTCGACCTGCTCTTCGCCGTGATTATCGGCGTCTTTATCATCCTTTCCGCCCTCTCCATCCTGAAAAAGGGCAGCCTGGGACTGATGGACACCCGCATTTCGAAACCCATGGAAAAGACCTTGCTCGACATCCTCAATCGTCAACCCTTTCCTTTCGCCGGATTTCACAAATTGCGCACCCGTGTTTCCGGAAACAAAATCTTCGGCGACCTCCATGTGTTGTTTTGCCGCAAACTCAAGGTCGAGGAGGCCCATGACCGGACCAAGGAACTGGAAGCGGACATTCACCACCGCCTTCCGGCTATGGATATCGTCATTCACATCGAACCCTGTGAAGAGGAATGCGGAGAGGACGAAGGACCCTGCAAGATCCAACAAAAATCGGCAAGTATTCGGGTCGAGGGTTGAAAAAACGGCCTTTCCCTTTCCAGGCCCTTATCCCAACCGATAACCCTTCTCTCGAAACAGCCTCAGGCAGGCTTGGACCGCCTGTGCGTCGTAGAGGATCCCCTGTTGGGCCTCGATCTCTTGCAGGGCCGTTTCGATACCGCGGGCCGGACGATAAGGCCGGAAAGAGGCGATGGCCTCCACCACATCGGCCACGGCCAGGATCCGGGCCTCCGGTGAAATGGCCTCTCCTTTCAGACCTTGCGGGTAGCCGCTGCCGTTGATCCTTTCGTGGTGCTCCAGGATCATCCGGGCCACCGGCCAGGGGAACTCCACCCCTTTCAAGATCTCGTATCCGGCCTGGGGATGGACTCGGATCAGACTCATTTCGATCTCGGTCAGGGGGGTGGGTTTGCTTAAGATCTCGGCCGGAACCGACAGTTTCCCCAGGTCGTGGATCATACCGGCCATGTGAATCCCCAGACACCGATTTTCATCCAAGCCCATTTCCGCGGCGATGGCCTGGGCCAGATCGGCCACGCGGCGCTGGTGGCCGGCTGTGTAAGGATCCTTGACCTCTACCGTGGCCGCCATGGTCTGAACGATCCCGGTCATGGCCTTGCGCAGTTGCTCGGCCCCTTGGAGGATCTTTTCTTCGGCCCTTTTACGATCGGAAATGTCCCTAAAGACATGAATGACGCTCTCCGTCCCCGGCAAAGGGGTGGCGGTCAAAAAGAAATAGCCATTCAATCGGGGCTCGAAAAATTCGGCCGCTTTCCCCCGGTTTTCCTGGATCACGGCATTATGCGGGCAATAGGCGGGCGGCCCTGCCTGTCCATGGAACAGCTCATAACACCGTTTACCGATCATCTCCCGGGGGGTCAGGTCCAGCCGATCGGCCATGGCCCGGTTGACCCGAGTGACACGAAACTCCTTATCCACGATGGCGATCAGGTCCGGGACGCTGTCGAAGGTCCGCTCCCATTCCTCCTTGGCCTTGATGATCTGTTCCTCGGCCAGCTTGCGTTCGGTGATATCGTTGATAAAGACCAGAGAGGCCGGCCTTCCTTCCCAGGGAAGGAAAACGGAGTTGATCTCCCCCCAGTGCATCCGGCCCTGCCGGTCGAAAAAACGATAGATATAGCGGTAGGGGAGGACATCCCCTTCCATCCGCTGCCTATACCTTTCCCGGACCTGATCCCGATCCTCGGGGTGTATGACATCCAAATAGGTATAGTCGGCCGGTACGGTTTCAGGGCCGTAACCAAAGAGCCTTTCGGCCGCGGCATTGAAGAATTTGATCTTTTCATCCTGGACCACCAAAATGGCCTCGCCGGCGTTTTCCACCACCAGGCGGTAGCGTTCCTCGGCCTGACGCCGGGCCTCTTCGGTTTCTTTGGCTTTCCGCCGAAGTTCGGCCTCCTCCAAGGCCCTCCTCACGGCCGGGACCAGCCGCGCCAGATTGTCTTTCAGGACATAATCATAGGCCCCGGCCTTCATGGCCGCAACGGCCGCCTCCTCGCCGATGGTCCCGGAAACGATGATGAAAGGGATATCCAAACCCCGTTCCCGGACCGACTGCAAGGCCTCGACATCGCTGAATTGAGGCAGCTTGTGATCGGCCAGGATGATGTCCCAGGTCTGTTTTTCCAGGGCGGCCGTAAAGGCTTCGGCCCTTTCCACCCGTTCGAAAACAGGTTCGTATCCGTTCCGCTTCAGCTCGCGGACGATCATCAGGGCGTCGATCTCGGAGTCTTCGATCAATAAAACATGGAGGGGAGTGGACATAGAAACCTGCCTTTTCTGGGGTGTCGATTACAACGATAAAAAATGCGATTACAACGATAAAAAGGCCGATTACAGAGATTTAATCGCCGTAATCCCTTTCCATCGCTGTAATCACCTCCATCGCTGTAATCTTGTTTTCCATCGCTGTAATCGTTTATTCTATCGCTGTAATCGTATCTTACACCATTAACCGCCTCACTTCACAACTCCGGTTTCCGAAATTTATCAACAACCCTACCTTAAGTCCCGAGGCTTTTAAATAGGAAATCACCTGACTCTCAAATATCTTAGGCATTTTTCCTTCGAGGGCCTTAAGTTCAACAATAACCTGGCCTTCCACCACCAGATCGGTCCGGAACTTACCCACGATCTTTTCTTGGTATCGAACAGCAAACTCCTTTTCCGCTAATAAACTCAGATTCATTTTTTGCAGGGCAATCATCAACGCATTCCTGTATACACGCTCAACAAACCCCGGACCCAACGCATTATGAACATGATAACAGGCTTGGATGATTTTTGCCGTCAAGGGATCCCTTCCCAGATCCTTATCCATAACATGAATTCTTTCCATCGTCACTTCCATCGCTGTAATCATTTTAATCGCTGTAATCTTTTTTCAATCGCTGTAATCTTTTTTTCATCACTGTAATCAATCCCCCGAAAGAGTAAAATAAAACGTCGCCCCCTTTTCCACCTCCCCTTCGGCCCAGATGCGGCCGCCGTGGCGGTGGATAATGCGGCGCACCGTGGCCAGGCCGATACCCGTGCCTTCGAATTCGGTTTCCGAGTGCAGGCGTTGAAAGGCCCCGAAGAGGCGGTCAGCATATTTCCTGTCGAACCCGGCCCCGTCGTCGCGGACAAAAAAGACCGCCTCCCCTTCGATCTCCTTAATCCCGGCCTCGATAACCGCCCGCGGGTGCTTAGAGGTGAATTTCCAGGCGTTGTGCAGCAGATGACTTAGTGCGATCTTGAGCAGCCGCAAATCCCCTCGGGCTATCATGGCCGGAGGGACGAGGAACTCCACTTCCCGGTACGGATCCGTTTCCCGAAGCCCTTGAGCGATTTCCCGAATCACGGCGCTCAAATTCACCGGTTCGATATGTATCTCTCCTCGGGTGACCCGCGACAGTTTCAGGAGGTCTTCGATCAGTTCGGACATGCGGCGACCTTCCTTCCTCAGCCGCTTCAACAGATCCCTCCCGGGCTCGTCCAACCTTGTCCCGTAATCTTCTTCCAGCACCCGACTCAGGCCTTCCACCGCCCGAAGCGGGGCCCGCAGGTCATGGGAAACGGAATAGTTGAAGGCCTCCAGTTCCTGGTTGGCGGCCTGGAGCTGAGCGGTACGGTCCCGGACCCGTTGTTCCAATTCTTCGTTCAATCGGCGGATCTCTTCCTCGGCCCGTTTGCGTTCGCTGATGTCCAGCCCCACTCCGACCAACAGGGGCTTCCCGTCCATGATCAAACGCAGTCCGGTGAAGAAATAGGGGATCCGACGTCCGTCCCTGGATACCAGTTCGGCCTCGGCCGTCTGTTCCCCCTTGGCAAAGACCTCGGCGATCCTTTGGGCGATCAGCTCCCGGTCCCTTCCGCTAAAGAGATCCAGAGGGTTCATCCGGGAAAGTTCCTGATCGGCATAGCCGCTCACCCTTTCCAGGTTTTTATTCCAGCGCAGGAAGTTACCCTGTTCATCAAAGAGATAAAAAACACCGGGCAGGCTGTTGATGACCGAATCGGTAAAATCCCTTTCCTTGCGCAACTCGTCCCGGGAAACCGTGGTGGCCTGGAGATCCTTGGCCATGCGGTCCAGGGCCTGGGAGAGTTCCCCGATTTCATCCGGGGATTTCAGATTCGTCCGAACATCCAGGTTGCCTTTCCCGATCTCCCGCGCCCCATGGGCCAGACGATTCAGAGGACGGCTGATGGTACGTAAAAAATAGAGCCCCAGAAAGAGGGCGACCAGACAGACGATCAGGGCCATGGCCAGGGTGATTTGGGTCAGGTGTCTGACCGGCTCCAAAGCCTCGTCCTGATCCACCTCGGTCATAATACAACCCTTCAGTTCCGGCAGCCACAGATAGGCCCCGATGACCGGCACCCCCCGGTAATCCGGGTAAAAAGCCACCCCGTTTTCGCCGGAAAGACCGGCCCGGACGCCGTAAGTGCGGACGGCCTTTTTCAGGACAAACCCCTTTCCGAAACGGGGTTCGGTGACGAAAAAATTGAAGCTGTTGACCAGATAGGTCTCCTGGCTGGAGCGCATCCCACCGGCGAGGGATAGTATCCTGGAAAGCTCTTCCAAATTCAACCTTCCGGCCAACACAGCGGTCAACCGCCCCTTTTCGTCTATAACCGGGGTGCTGATGACCATGGTCGGCCGCTCCAGGGTCGGGGAATAGTAACTGCCTTCTACATAAGTCCGCAGCCGACCCTGCAGGAAATAAGGCCGCTGGTCGCGGAATTTCCCTTCCTGCCTGGGATCGGTGGAGGCTATGATGATCCCCTGACGGGGACAAAGGACAAATAACTCTTCAAAGGTCCCGTAAGTCAAACGGGGCCTCAGATGCCTTTCAATGAGTTTCCGGTGGGCCTGCTGATGGGCCGAATCGCCGGCCGGTCGTTCTTGAAGGGACTTCGTGTATTCGATGATCAGGGGGCGCTGGGCCAATTCCTCCAGGCTGGCCATGCCGTATTTGATCCACTGCCGTACTTCAGCGGCCTTGAGCTGGTTGATGCTTTGCAGGTGATCCTTGGTTTCCCTGAGAACGGCGTCCCTGCCGATCCAATAGGCCCAGAACCCCACCAGGGCGATGGGGAGCACGGCCAGGCATAAAAAGAGGAGCACCAGTTTGGGAACCAGTCTCATCGGGGCTGTTCTCCGTATATTTCCTTCAAAAAACGCAAGGTATAGGCCTGGTTGACATCAAAAGGCTTTTTGATCAATCCCTGCCGGGAAAGGGTCTCGGCCATGCCCAGCCAGGTCTCCGGCCTCATCCAGCCGATGCGGTCCTCGCCGGTGTGGACCAGGGGCAGCATGGCCTCCATCATGGCCGTCTGGAAGGCCGGGTCTTTGAGCTTTGCATATTTCAGGGCCGCCTGGACCCCTTGCGGGTAGTCCTCAATGGCCTCCTGCCAGCCCTTGAGGGAGGCCCGCAAAAAACGCCGGACCAGGTCCGGCTTCTCGGAAATCAATCTTTCATGGGTGATCAGGATATCGGAATAGAAATGGATGCCGTAGTCGTCGGGCCGGATGAGATTGAGCTTCAGCCCCTGCTTGCGCAGTCTGATCAGGCCGCCCGTGCTGTAACAGGGGGTGATGTCCACCCTGCCGGCCAAAAAGTCAGTATAGGCCGGGTCATAGGAGGTGAGCTTCACCCGGTCGGCATTTAGACCCAATCGGTGCAACATGGCCAGAAGCTGGATATGGAATTCTCTGGCGCCCCCTTCGTTACGGGCGGCCACGGTCCGGCCCAAGAAATCGGCCGGTTTTTCAATACCCGAATCGGCCCGGGCGACAAAGACCACGGCGCTGCGACGGTAAATGGCGGCCAGGGCCTTCAAGGGGGCTCCATCGGAGCGACGGAGCAAGAAATCATCCGGAGAAAGGACGGCGAAATCGGCCCGGCCCTCCATGACCCTGCCGGACAGATCCACCTCCGGGCCCCCTTCCAGAAAGGTCACCTTGAGGTTCTCTCGGGCGTAATGTCCTTTTTCCTGGGCCAGGTAAAAGCCGGCGAACTGGGCCTGATGGAACCATTTCAGTTGCAGCCTGACCGGGTCCGGCGCCGGGGGCGGATGGGCCGGTTTACAGCCGAATAACCAAAGCAAAGAGAAAAAAAGGAGAAAAAGTTTATGGCATGAGCACTTTGCTTTGCTCATCGGCCGCCTCCAATTTTTGGAGAATTACTCGATCTTTCAACTCCGAACTCTAAACTAAAGACCGTGAAGCGTTCCTCGTGAAGCGTATCTCGTTCAGGGTTACTTGGGTTCATTGGGTTGCTTGGGTTGCTTGGGTTTACTCTGAACTCCGAACTCTGAACTCTTGATGCTGGATGCTGGATACCGGATCCTCGATCCTCGAACCTCGATCCTTTATCCTGTATTTCGAACTCCAAACTCTGAACTATGGACTGTCCTCCACTACAAGCCCCTCTGCTGTACCGATGATAAATTCTTATTCCGTTTCTGCTCATACATCCTGTAGTCGGCCTCGGCCAGGAGCTGATCCAAAGAAAGAGGCCGGTTCGGGTCGTATTCGGCGTAACCCACGCTCAACGAAAGTCGGTAAGGCCTTTCCTCCTTTTCCCGGAAGGCCTCGAGGGTCTTCCCCAAACGTTCTATCAGGATCCCGGGATCCACTCCATCTACATCCAGGGCCAAAACGGCGAATTCGTCGCCCCCCATCCGGCCGATGATGTCCGCATCCCGAAAGGTCTCCTTCAAGATTCGGGAGGCGTCCTGCAAGGCCCGGTCCCCTTCCTGATGCCCCAAATGGTCGTTGATCCACTTCATCCGGTCCAGGTCGGCGAAATAGAGGACCAGTTTTTTCTTCCGCCTTTCCTCGATCTTTAATTGTTGTTCGGCCAGGGTGATGAATCCCCGCCGGTTGTAAAGACCGGTCAGCTCGTCCCGAATGGTCATCTCCTGTAATTGCTCTTCCATGATCTTTCGCTGGGTGATGTCGTTCAGGAAGTTCAAGGTGGCCGGCTTCCCCTCCCACGACAACGAGACCGCGTTGATCTCCACCCAGCGGACATTGCCGGCCTGATCAATCACCCGAAAGGGATAAACCGGGGGGACATCATCCCCCTTCAGCCTTTCCAGATAACGCTGCAGGACGAGCTCCCGGTCTTCGGGGTGGATGAAGTCGGTGAAGGGCCTGGACTGCAATTCCTCGTCCGAATACCCGATGAGTTCCTCGGTCCGCCGATTGTGAAAAGTGATCCTCCCTTCCTGGGCCACCAGGATGGCCTCGCTCGCGTTTTCCACCACCTTTCGGTAGCGCTCTTCGGATTCCTTCAGGGCCTCTTCCGCTTTTTTACTCGCCGTAATGTCCCGGACGCTGGCCAGGATAAAAGATTCCTCGTTGATCTTCAGCACTTCCGCCGAAACCATCCCGATCAACAATTCCCCGGATTTGATGCGAAAAAGAAACTCCCTCCCCTCCATTCGTCCGTTCTGTAAAAGGGCATCGGTAAATATGGAGCGCTCTTCTTCCTTGGCCCAAAGCCTCAACTCCTGGGTGGTCTTGCCCAGGGCCTCTTCGCGGCTGTATCCGGAAAGACGGACAAACCCATCGTTCACCTCTTGAATCCGTCCGTCGGCCAGACGAGTGAGCATTAAGGCGTAGGGAGAGGAACGAAAGGCCTTGGAAAACTTCTCTTCACTCCGGCCGATGTCCATAAGCAAACGACGATTGATGGCCAAGATCAAAGTGTAGGCCAGGAGCATTTCCAACCCTTGATAGGCGAGCATGACCCAAGGCTCGATACCGCCGCTTCGGAAAAAATCCTGGTTCGAAGGGGAGGTGGTCAGAAAATAGGCGAACCTCATCAGGGAGAGGGCGGCGAAAAAAGCGAAAACCAGGCCGACTCCGAGGAGGATCCGGGACATTTCTCGAGGGAGGCGGCGGAAAATCAACCATGCGCCCCGGAAGGTATAATAAAACAGCCCGAGGCAAAGGACGATTCCCCTCCATCGAAGGTCCGGTACGGCCAGCGTAAAAAACCCCAAGAAGAGGAAACAGACGGTCAGGACGATCAAATCCACCCCTCGGCGGATGGTTAAGCCTGCGAAATCCTTCACCCCCCAAAAGGCCAAGAGCCCTCCCAAAATCACAAGGGTATTGGAAAGGGTCATGGAAATAAAGGCCGAGAGGTTGCCCCGGAGGAGGATCAGCAAGAGGCCCAAGGCTTGGGCAAAAAAGCTTAAGACCCAATAATGGATACCGGGGAAGCGGCGACGGTTTTGCACCCAAAGCAGAAACACCACCAAGGCGCTGACGGCGATGCCGGGCCAAAGGCCGACCAAAATCGTCCTCATGTCCAAAAAATTCATCGATAGATTCTCCATCCGTATTTTTGTTTTCGAAACGGTATGCCGGCGAAACGAGGTCCCTTCCCTTCAGCCCGGCTTCCGACGGGGAAAACCTCCGAAAGGGAAAGAAGGGTTTTCGATAAATGATTAAGCATTACAGGTCCTTATGCCGTATGGGGGCCGTATCTTTTCACCGCGGACCTTCGTCCCTGGGTCCGATTTTCGGAGGACATTAAAAAAAGAGACGAATATTCCTTTGCATCAGCTCCTATTAAGGTGTGCCTTAGACGGGAAGAGACCAAGGAAGGAGATCGGGGAGGAGCGACGAAATAAGGACGGATAAGGACCATTTCCCACCCTTTCGTTGAGGGTTGAATGGTTATCCTTAAGAAAGGAATGCCGTTACCCCTGAATTTCCGCTGATCCAAAAAACATTCCCATCCTTTAGGTTATGATTATTACACACCTTTAACAAAAAATTCAAGGGGTCGGAATAAGATCGAATGAGAGAAGAGGAGAGCTTAAAACGGGAAAGCCCCTTGGATGAACCTCGCAAAGGCCTCCGGGGTATTGAGATTCAGGCCGATCCGGGGGTCTTGCACATCCACATAGGCAATGTCCTCGAGCGGCAAGGCCCGGATCTGGAAATCCAAGCGGGCATTGGGGTCTGTGGCAGGAATTTCGTTCAAACGATCCAGGAAGACCGCCGAGAGCAAGACCGGATGCCCTCCTCGGTTCTGAAAACGGGGAATGATCGCCGAAAGGGGCGGGTTAAAGGCCTGGGCCAGTTTTTCCCAGACCTCCCTACCCGGGCAAGGGACATCCAGGGGGAGGACGAAATAGGCCGGTCTTTTCCTCGGACCCATGGCGGCCAGGGCGCACAATAGGGAAGAAAACGGCCCCTGTTCCGGCGCGGGGTTGACGACGACGGCGATCTTAAGCCCCTCTTCCCAAAGGGGACGGGTGAGAGCGTCCTTCAGCCAAGGTATCCTTTCCTCGTAGGCCTCCCGATGAAAACCCAAGACCACGATCGCCTCCCGCCCTCCGGCCTTTCGAAAACCCGAAAGCTGTTCCAGGAGCCACGGCCGACCTCCAAAGGGCAAAAGACCTTTGGGGGCCCCCATCCTGGAAGAACGGCCCGCGGCCAAAAGGATCATGGGACATGCCGAAACGGAAATCTTCATACCTTTATTATATCAATCAACATCCGATAGGACCAGTTGAAATCGTTCAAACCCTGAAGCCTTTCCCTTCGTCGAATTTGTCATGATGAATTTTCTTGACAAACCCCTCTTCGAAAATTTATATTCTTTTCATTATAAATTTATAATTTTTTGCCTTAAAGGATGTTCATCGTCCCGATCCTTCAAATCCGCAGAACCTTCCCTGGCTGGAGCCTCCCATGCGCGCCTTTTTGATCAAAAGACTCTTGGCCCTGATCCCGACCGTCATCTTCGCCACCCTGATCGTCTTCATCGTCATACGCCTGATCCCCGGGGACATCATTGACCAGATGGTCTCCCAGCACGATATCGGCTCTGAGGAGGTGACCCGCAAATCCCTGGAGAAGGCCTTGGGATTGGATGTGCCCATCTATCAGCAGTATCTCCGCTGGATGGGAGACATCTTTTTGCACGGGGACTTGGGTAAATCCTTGTGGAAGCAGACGCCGGTGACCGATCTGGTCATGGAGCGCCTGCCGGTCACCTTCGAGCTAAGCTTTTTGGCCATCATTTTCTCCCTGGTCTTGGCCTTGCCCATCGGGGTCTATTCGGCCATCCGGCAGGACACTTGGGGGGACTATCTGGGGAGGACCATTTCCATTTTGGGGATCGCCGTCCCCAATTTCTGGCTGGGGACCATGGTGGTCATCTACCCGGCCATTTGGTGGGGCTGGTCTCCCTCGGTGGAGCTGATCCCCTTCCGCCAGGACCCCTGGGCCAACTTCAAACAATATATTATCCCGGCCGTGGTTTTGGGATTTTCCTTGTCCGGGGTGACCATGCGCATGATGCGGGCCATGATGTTAGAGGTACTGCGGCAGGATTATATCCGGACCGCCTGGGCCAAGGGGCTGAAGGAACAAGTGGTCATCATGCGCCACGCCCTGAAAAACGCCTTGATCCCGGTGGTGACCATCTTCGGCCTTCAGGTGCCCATCCTCATCGGCGGGACGGTGGTGGTGGAGCAGATCTTCGTCCTGCCGGGTATGGGGAACCTCATGTTTGACGCCATCCAGCAGCGGGACTATCCGGTCATCACCGGGCTGATGTTGATCATCGGGTTGGTGGTCCTTTTGGCCAATCTCTTGGTGGATTTGAGTTACGGCTATCTCGACCCCAAAATCCGCTACCGGTAGCCTTCCTATCGGGAGATGGGTTGCTTGGGTTACATGGGTTACTTGGGTTACTTGGGTTTATTGGGTTTACTCTGAACTCCGAACTCTGAACTCTTGATGCTGGATGCTGGATGCTGGATGCTGGATCCTCGAACCTCGATCCTCGTTCCTCGTTCCTTTATCCTTTATCCTGTATTTCGAACGCTGAACTATAAAAAAAGGGGTTTTTGATGGCCGAAACCGTTTCCCTGGATTCCGAACATGCCTTTGCCCCCATACGGCGGGGGTTTCTGGCCGACTTCTTTATCCGCCTCTTCAAGGAAAAACCCCTGGGGGCGGTGGGGGGGATCATCTGCCTGATCCTGCTGTTGACCGGTATCTTTGCCGATTTTTTGGCCCCTTACGGATACAACGAGATCAATCCCATGGAGGCCTTAAAGCCCCCTTCGGCCCGATACTGGTTGGGTACGGACAATCTGGGCCGGGACATCTTAAGCCGGATCATCTACGGGGCCCGTCTATCGGTGATCGTCGGCTTCGCCGCCACCGCCCTTTCCATCCTTCTTTCCACCTTGATCGGGATCACCACCGGTTATTTCGGCGGGAAGTTCGACTTGATCGTGCAACGGTTTGTGGACGGCTGGATGATCTTCCCGGGACTGGTGATACTGATTGTGGCCGTTTCCATCGTCGGTCCGGGGATGTGGCAGATCATCGTCGTTTTGGCCCTGCAGTTCGGCATCGCCGGCTCGCGGATCATCCGCGGCTCGACCATTGCGGCCCGGGAAAACATGTATGTTCGAGCGGCGGAGGCCTTAGGGGCCTCCACCCTACGCATCCTGATGCGGCATATTTTGCCCAACATCATGGCCCCGATCATCATCCTGTTCACCACCCGGATAGCGGCGGTGATCCTTTCCGAGGCCACCTTGAGTTTTTTAGGATTGGGCATTCCGCCTCCGGCCCCCAGCTGGGGGGGGATGCTCAGCGGAACCGGCCGGCAGTATATGCTCATCGCCCCGAATATGGCCCTGATTCCCGGGCTGTGCCTGACCATTGTGGTCTACGGGATCAATATCTTCGGCGACGCCATGCGCGACCTGTTGGACCCGAGGCTGCGCGGCGGCGGGGGCCGTTATTCCTTGACGAAGAAGAGGAAGAAGGTCGAAAAATAGGGGTCTTGAGGAAGGACGGAAAGGACCGGACCCGGCGACCGAGAAAGTAAAGTTATGCCGACCTTATTGGAAGTAAAAAATCTGCGGACATATTTCTTCAATATGGACGGGACCATCAAGGCCGTGGACGGCGTTTCTTTCGATGTCCAGGAGGGGGAAACCCTGGGCCTGGTGGGGGAAAGCGGCTGCGGGAAAAGCGTCACCGCCCTGTCCATTCTCCGCCTCATTCCCAACCCGCCGGGGGAGATCGTGGAGGGGGAGATCTGGTTTGAAGGAAAGGACCTGCTGAAACTGAGCAATGAAGAGATCCGCCAGGTTCGGGGAAACCGTATCGCCATGATCTTTCAAGAACCCATGACCTCCCTGAACCCGGTCTTGACCGTAGGGAGACAATTGGCCGAACCCTTGGAAGTGCACCGCAATCTGCCCCTGAAGGAGGCCCTGGAAAAGGCCAAAGACCTCCTGGGGCAGGTCCAGATAGCCGACGGAGACAAGCGCATCCACGATTATCCCCATCAGTTCAGCGGCGGCATGCGCCAACGGGCCATGATCGCCATGGGCATAGGCTGCGGCCCCAAATTGATCATCGCCGACGAACCGACCACCGCCTTGGATGTGACCGTTCAGGCCCAGCTCCTGGAGCTGCTCAAGGACCTCACCCGGCGCCACGGCCTGTCCTTGATCATCATCACCCACAACCTGGGGGTGGTGGCCCGCTACGCCGACCGGGTCAATGTCATGTACGCCGGCAAGATCGTGGAAAAAGGGACGGCCTTCGACATCTACGAGGATCCGAGACATCCCTACACCATCGGGTTGATGCACTCGGTCCCCTTGTTGGACCAGGACATCAAAAAGAAGCTGGTCCCCATTCCGGGGCAACCGCCCAATTTGGCCAATATCCCACGGGGATGCGCCTTTCATCCCCGTTGTCCTTATGCCATCGACCGCTGCCGGCGGGAAACGCCGGTCCTGGAGTCGGTCGGCGGAAACCATGAGAAAGCGTGTTGGGTTCATGTCCAAAGGTAATGCGGATATCTTGGTTGAAGTGCAAGATCTGAAGGTCCATTTCCCGGTTTTCTCGGGCACCTTCATCAAAAAGAAAATCGGGGATATCAAGGCCGTGGACGGGGTCAGTTTCCGGATCCAGCGCGGGGAGACCCTGGGGCTGGTGGGGGAAAGCGGCAGCGGCAAAACCACCACCGGCAACGCCCTATTGCAATTGGAGCGCCCCACCGGAGGCCGGATCTTCTTCGAAGGCGAAGACATCACCGGCCTTCACAAGAAAGCCATTCGGAAACTGCGTCGCCGCATGCAAATCATCTTCCAGGACCCTTTCAGTTCCCTGGACCCGCGCATGAAAGTGGCCGACATCATCGGCGAACCCCTGATCATCCACGGCCTGGCCGGAAGCCGATCCGACTATCAGGAACAAACGGCCGAATTGCTGCGTTTGGTGGGCTTGGACCCCTCCATGGGTGACCGTTATCCCCACGAATTCAGCGGTGGTCAACGGCAGCGGATCGGCGTAGCCCGGGCCTTGGCGGTCCAACCCGGTTTTATCGTCTGCGATGAACCGGTCTCGGCCTTGGATGTTTCCATCCAGGCCCAGATCATCAACCTCTTGGAGGACCTGCAGGAACGATTCCATCTCACCTATCTCTTCATCGCCCACGACCTGGCCGTGGTCCGCCATATCAGCAACCGCATCGCCGTCATGTACCTGGGAAAATTGGTGGAGATCGCCAACCGCATCGACCTCTATCACAACCCCCTGCACCCCTATACCCAGGCCCTGCTTTCCGCCGTGCCCATCGCCAACCCCACGGCCGAGGCCAAAAGAAAACACATCATCCTCAAGGGCGAGGTGCCCAGCCCCCTCTTCCCGCCCCGGGGGTGTTCCTTCCATCCCCGCTGTCCCCAGGCCATGGACCTCTGTTCCCAGGAAGAACCCCGCCCCAAGGAAATTACACCGGACCATATGGTCTGTTGTCATTTGTATTAGGAGGATTTGCTTGGTCAAGAGGGAAACACCGTTACCGGTTGATCCAAAAGAAGAAAGGAGGTCATGCGACGAATCAAGTTTGTGGTTGTCCCCTCACCGGCTCTGAAAAAAAACGATCCGTCCTTTAAACCGCTTTAAGGAGGCTATCATGAAAGTAGGTGGTAAAAGCATTGGGCTCATGGCCGTGGTTTCGGCCGTCTTGTTGATCTTTCTCGGGAATGCAGGTGCGGCGCCCGCCGAAATACCGCAATACGGAGGAACCTTGACCTACCTGGACATGACCCCTACCTTGAACGCCATCACCTGGGACAGCGCCGATTGGCAGTGGAAACACGGCTACGACACCGGGCTGGTCATGGAACACCTCTTTATGGGGGACCTGCAGAAAGGTCCGAGAGGGAAAAAATTGACCCTTTTTCACAACAACGCCTGGATCCCGGAAAACCTCATGACCGGTGAATTGGTCGAACGCTATGAAGTAAAGAAAAAACCCATGCAGATCATCCTCCATCTGCGCAAGGGGGTCATGTGGCAGGAAAAGCCGGGGGTGATGAAGGCCAGAGAGTTGGTCGCCTCCGATGTGGTCTACGCCATCAACCGCATCAAGAACTCCCGCAAGGCCATCCCCCTCTATCTGGACTTCGTCGGCAAAATGGAAACGCCGGACAAATACACGGTGATCATCAATATGACCGAATGGTGCGCCGATTGGCATTACCGCATCGGTTGGGGATATTACGACGGCATCCAAGCCCCGGAACAGGAGAAGGCCCCCGGCGGACCCAACAAGTGGCAGAACCTCTGCGGCACCGGACCTTTCATGCTCACCGATTACAAAGAGGGCCACTCCCATGTCTACACCAAGAACCCCAACTATTGGGGGACGGAGATCATCGGAGGAAAACCATACAAGTTGCCCTTTGTGGACAAGGTGGTCATGCAGATCATCAAGGACGAAGCCACTCAGATCGCATCCCTTCGGACCGGGAAATTGGACCTGGTCATGACCATGAATTGGAAGTATGTGGACGGGCTAAAAAAGAGCAATCCCGATCTCCGTTGGTCCCGGCACATCGCCACCGGAAATTACACCGTGGCCCTGCGCATGGACCGCAAGCCCTTCGACGATGTCCGCGTCCGACGGGCCTTGAACCTGGCCATCAACAAGAAAGAGATCATCGACAATTTCTACGGAGGAAACGCCGAACTCCACACCTACCCTTTCCCTCCAACCTTCAAGGACGTCTATATCCCCTTGGAAAAACTCCCGCCTTCCGTCCAGGAATTGTACACCTATAACCCGGAAAAGGCCAAAAAGCTCTTGGCCGAGGCCGGTTATCCCAACGGCTTTTCTTTTAAAGCCCAAGTATCCAACGCCAGCCAGGAAGGTTTGGACATCGCCTCTTTGGTGGTGGCCTATCTGGCCAAAATCGGGGTCAAGATGGAACTGGTCCCTATGGATTATGTCTCCCATCTGACCATGATGATCCGCAAAACCCATTCGGAAGGCTATTTCTTTTCCAACGATCACGGCGGCCCTTATTCGGCCATCCGCAAAAATTTCCTGACCGGCCAGACCTGGAACCCCCACATGATGAGCGATCCCTATGTGGACAAGAAATGGAACGAAATCGTCCAGAATCCCAATTTGACCGAGAAGCAAGCGGCGGAGGAAATCAAGAAGCTGACCGTTTATATCTTGGAAAAGGTGCCCTGCATCATTCTGCCCACCAGCTACCGTTACACCGCCTGGTGGCCGTGGGTCAAAAACTATTACGGGGAACTGCGGGTGGGCGCGCACCGCTCGGCCCCGATCATCGCCCGCATCTGGATCGATCAGGAATTGAAAAAGAAGATGGGATATTAAAGAGTCTTAAGCGGTCCCTTTCCCCTGAAGACCGGCCTCGGTCTTCAGGGTTTTTTTCATTTCCGCCCCAAACATCCTTCGCAAATCCCGCTGACCAGGACCTTCACCTCCCGGACCTCCCCGGGAGTGGAACGCCGGATCTCCCGTAGATTGACCGGCGAGCGAAGGGGTTTGAGACAATACAACTCTCCGCAACGCCGGCATTGAAAATGGGGGTGGGCCGGATGGTTTTTATTGGGGGCCAATCCGTAAACCAGCCCCTGGGTTGTTCCGGCCAGGGGCTCGACCAATCCCTTTTCCACCAAGAGGTCCAATATGCGATAGACGGTGACCCGGTGGAGTAGGCTCGAACCTTTTAAACCTTTAAAGATTTCCGATGCCCGCAAGGGGATGTCCTGTTCCCCCAAAAATTCCAAAAGGCGGAGGCGATTGGGGGTCGGGTCCAATCCCCGCTCCTCTAACATTACCCGATAATTGCATTTTCGGCACATGCTTCGCTTTTTCCTCAAAGGACTTATTTTTCCGGAAGAAAACGGGCCGACGTGATGGTCTTCACCCCTTCCCAAAGGACGGCCACCAGAAACCCGGCCGCCGCGACCAGGATGATGGTCGCCCCTGAGGTCCAATTTAAATAAAAAGACACCCAAAGGCCGACCACGGAAAAGACGGCGCTTAAAAGGGTGGCCAAAATCATCATGGCCCGTAAGGAATGGGTGAATTTCTCGGCGATGAAAGGGGGGATGGTCAAAAGGGCGATGACCAGGATCAAGCCCACCACCCGGATGGTCATCACTACGCTTACGGTGATCATACCCAAAAGCAGGCCATAAAGGAAGGTCACCGACACTCCACGTAACCGGGCGAATTCATCGTCATAGGACATGGCCAAGAAGTCATTGTAGTAAAAGACGACGACGCCGAGGATCAGGGCGGTCATCCAGGCCATCTGAAGAAGGTCCGAAGAAGGAACGGCCAAGATGCTGCCGAAAAGAAAGCTCATTAAGTCGGCTTGGTATCCCGGGGTCAGATCGATCAGGATCACTCCCACCGCCATGCCCACCGCCCAGATGACCCCGACCACCACATCGGAACGATGCTTGGCCTTAAGGGTAACGGCGGCCATGACCATGGCGGCCAAAAGCGAAAAAGAAAGCGTGCCGACCAGGAAAGGCCAACCCAAGAAAAGGGCCAAACCGATCCCGCCGTAAGCGGCATGGGTGATCCCGCCGGCCAGAAAGACGATTCGATTTACCACCACCAAGGTGCCGATGACCCCGCAGACCAGGCTGACCAATAGACCGGCCAAGAGGGCGTTGCGGAAAAATTCGAATTGCAGAGGTTCCCACATCATGCTGGTTCCTTTAGAAGAACGGAAATGTAGGGAACTTAGTTCTTTTCCCGATCATTTGGAAAAGGTTTTTTTTCACCGCAGAGACGCCGTGAACAGGGTCTCAAGATTCAAGGACAATCCTATTTCTCCCTGTGCCGGGGAAAGACGCGATGGGGGATCCCATGGGCCACCAGATCCACCGGACAGTGATAGACTTGATCCAACATCTCCTGGGTGATTTCCCCGGAATCGTGGTAGTAAAGTTCCCGGTTGACGCAGGCCACGGCCTTGACATGACTCGAAAGGACCATCAGGTCATGACTGACCGAGACAATGGTCATTTTTTCGTTCAATTTCCGGAGGAGCTCGTAGAATTCCCCGCGGCTGTAGGTATCGATACTGGCCATGGCCTCATCCAGGAAAAGACACTCCGGTTCCCCCACCAAGGCCCGGGCGATGAAGACCCTCTGCAGCTGACCGCCGGAAAGCTGACCGATCCTCCGGTGGCGGATATCCCAAACCCCCATTTGTTCCATGGCCTCTTGGGCGGCGCGGCGGTCCTCCCGGGTATGACCGGACCAACCCCTTCCCCGGCGCAGCCTTCCCATCAAAACTACATCCAATACGGAAATGGGGAATTCCTTGTTGATGTGTACATTCTGAGGGACATAGCCGATGCGCCAGGCCGCCTTTTCCGGCGGCAGTCCGAAGACCCGGATGGTCCCCCGATTAGGACGAAGGAGGCCGAGCATAAGCTTAAGCAATACGGTCTTCCCTCCGCCGTTGGGACCGAAGATGACCAGATAATCCCCCTTACGGACCGTCAGGTTCACCCCCTGGAGGACCGGTTGACCGTTAAAAGAGAACCACAAATCTTCTATTTCTATGATCGGTTCCGGCATAATCGATTTATTAATAGGTTCAAAATGATATAGAGATCACCCGAAGCAGGTGGGGTTGTATTTTATGGAGTCATTGACTTTAAGGCGCTGTTTTTTCCGGGCTTATCCATGGGGGAAGCCGCAGCTCGTCCGCTGCTTTTTGGCGGACGAGACTGCGGAGGGGGAAAAGGTCCCCCTTGGATAAGCCCGAAGAAAAAACCAGCACTGAAGTCACAGACGAAAGAAAATGCAACCCCACCGGGTCCATACTATTAAGCTGATTAGTACTTACCCCAAGCACCCTTGAAGGCTTGGGCGGCCCGGCGCAGGTTTTCGGTCCAGTCCTGGGCCAATGGATCCAGCATGACCACTTTTCCGTTGATCTCCCGGGCCACCATCTCCGCCTTTTTGGCCGAGAACTGGGGTTGGGCGAAAACGACTCTGATCCCCCTTTTTCGGGCCTCTTGGATGATCCGCTGGATGTCAGCCGCCTTGGGGTCCTTACCTTCGACTTCGATGGAGATCTGTTTCAGGCCGTAAGCCCGGGCGAAATAGCCCCAAGAAGGATGGAGGACCAAAAAGGATTCCCCCTCCCGACCGGCCAATAGTTGTTTGATCTCCCGGTCCAAGGAGTCCAGCTCCCGGCGAAACCCCTGATGGTTCTGCCGATAGGTCTTTTCGTTTTCGGGATCCATCCGCACCAAAGCGGCCAGGATACGATCGGCTTGTTTTTGGACCAGGGCGGGTGCCAACCAGATATGGGGGTCCACCGCCTCCTTGGAGTGGGCCTCGTTTCCCTTGTGGGTGCGGCTGTGTTCCAGGGCCGTTCTGGATATCCCTTCCTCGGTGTGCACCACCATCATTTTCGGATTCAATCCCTTGACCTTAGGCAACCAAACCCTTTCCGATTCGATCCCCACGGCGAAATAGAGATCGCATTGAGCCAAGGCCCGCATTTGGGAAGGCTTCGGCTCAAAGGTATGGGGATCGGCACCGGGCGGGACCATCACCTCCACCTGCACCCGATCGCCGGCGATTCTCTGGACGAAATATTTCTGCGGGGCGATGCTGACAAAGGCATGGATTCTTTTTTCCGAAGCCTCGGCGTGCCCCAACCCCCAAACCAACTGGCCCAAAAGGCAAAGAGAAAAAAGGCAGGCCCTTCTTTTGTTCATGGGACTTACCTCCCCTTCTTCGAGCACACTTACTGAGTCCGGTGGGAGACCGCTTCCCCGACCGAGAGATAAGCGCCTCTTTACCTTTTATCCATGATAGCCCTAATGCAACATTGTTGCATTAGGGCTCATTTGTCAAGGCTTTTTTTGGGATTCCCAAAACAGGGTGGAACGGTAAGGTTTCAGCGGAACAATTAGGCGGACCGATCAGGTTCCCAGAGGGTTTTTTCGGAAATCCATTTTTTCAAGGTCTGGAGCAGTTCCTCCAAATCCAGATGATAGGTTACGGCGATGGTTTCCAACGAGTCAAAAAGGGCCTTACAACAGAGACAGACCCCGGCCTTTTCATCAAATCGCCTAAAGACCTCTTCGCTCCCTCGGTATCGAGAAACCACTTCCAGAAGGGTCATGGACGGATGAATCGGTTCTTCCCTTTCCGATTCGGTTTTTTGCATCTATCCTTTTTCCTCTTGCACAACGGCTTTCACCGCTCGGGGCAGGTGTTGAATGATTTCCAAAATCGGCGTGGCCGGGTTCGGTCGGGCGTATTGCCCGGCCAAGCGATTGATCCGAGCCGCCCAGACCGCCGCCTTCTCCATATCCAGGCCGGTCGCCAAAAGGGCCGAAACAATCCCGGTCAAGGTGTCTCCGGTCCCCCCAATCGCCTCCATGGCCTCCTCCAGGGGTCTGTCAATGACGGTCCGAATCTCTCCCCCGATGACGATATGGTCCTTGACCCCTTTGACCAAAAGGTTCCGAGCCGCGTTCCGATGGGCGTAGGCCCGAGCGACCAGGTCCGGTATGCGGTTCTCCTCATGTAAGATGAAACCCCGGGTGTAAAACGGATGGGGGGCCTCTTCATCGGCCAGGAAGGCCAGCTCCCCCAAGTCCGGAGTGAATAGATCATAGGCTGCGGCCTGTCCGCTCATCTTGGCCGCATACATGAACCCGGCGTCGGCCACCAACAAGGGACGAGGATGCATTTCTTCGACGGCAAAAAGGACCCGATTGTGCCAGTCCACATCGGGCATGAGGTAATGAAAGGTGAGGAGGTCAAAGGAAGAGGTCTTCAGGTTTTCACTCAAGAAAGCATATAACCTGCGGCTGCCCTCGCCCCGGCCGATGTCCCCCACTAAAAAAACCAATGGACCGGTCACTCCCAAGGTTTCGGCGACCTTGACGGCGGCGGCGATCAGGGCCGGCGTGCCCCGCTGGACAGCCACCGTATGGTCCTTTAGGCGCAGGGTCCCTTCTTCCAATCGGACTTCGCCGTATAGCAACGGGAAATCCTCCTCCGGCACCGTTCCGATTACGGCGAACACCTTCTTCTCATTTCCTCATAAGCCAATTGTAAGGCATACCCGCACAAGGTATGGCCGATGGAGCGGGGACTGGGGGCATCGGCCAGGTTTTTTCCCACCATTTGCCCGGCCAGATAGGGCACATCCGGACAGCCCCCTCCGGAGATATTCACGATCTTTTGGCTCTTTTTTTCGATGGTCAGTTTCATATTGGCCGCCCGGACCATCAAAAAATCCCCAAAATCCTTGGCGTGAAAGAGGTTCACAGGCCTGAGCAAGGGATGAGTGACCGGAACCACTTCCAAAGGGGTCACCCCGCCCTTCTCCAACTCCCTTAAGATATTCAGCTCCTCGATCAAGGGAAATTCCACCACCAAATCACACCCTTTTCGGACCTCCGGCGGGGGCCCCATGACCCGGACTTTCCAGCCTTTGGCTTTAAGAATGTTCTCGGCCCGGATCACCTCGCTCGTGTTTTCAAAGACCAAAAAGCCGAGACTTACCTGCTCCGAGGGCGTAGAGACCTTCTCCTTTTTTCCCCGGAAAAATGAAAACCCCTTCATCTTTCGACCGTAGCCTTCTCTACTCGAACTCGCTCTCAATCTTTTTGGAGGGTGATCCGGTATTCCCCGCCTTCTTCCTTAATTTCCTTTACCTCCCAGCCTTGATTCTCCGCCGCCCGGCTGACATTCTCTTTGGAGGTGTCCGTATCCACCAGGACTTGAATTTCCCCTTTTCCGACTTTTTTCATCACCTCCAGGGTCATGATGACCGGTTGGGGGCAACTCAACCCCCGGGCATCGACGATCTGACTCATGGTTCCTCCTCCCTTATGCTGTTCCCCGTTTCCCCGATCAGGCCGCTTTCCCCTGTCAGGAATGCTTAATACCGTGGTTCGTTCCTCGTGAAGCGTATCTCGACCAGGGTTTATGGGTTACTTGGGTTCATTGGGTTGCTTGGGTTACTTGGGTTTATTGGGTTTATTGGGTTTATTGGGTTTATTGGGTTTACTCTGAACTCTGAACTAAAAAACCGTGAAGCGTTCCTCGTGAAGCGTATCTCGACCAGGGTTTATTGGGTTACTTGGGTTTACTCTGAACTCTTGATGCTGGATGCTGGATACTGGATACTGGATCCTCGATCCTCGTTCCTCGATCCTCGTTCCTCATTCCTCGATCCTTTATCCTGTATTTCGAACTCCGAACTCTAGTCGGTTTTTCTAAGCATTGGTCCGCCTCATGGTAAACCCGATGAACAGGCAGACCAATAAGCCGATGACCACGGCGGCGATGCCATGGGGTCCCACCCCGGCCGGGGAACTGGCCAAGCCGAAATTGTGGGCAATACCCGCCCCGACGATCATGCCCAAGACGAACACGGCTGCATCCCCGTCCCCTTCTCCGGAGAGAAAAAGCTGTCTCCCCGGGCAACCGCCGGCCAACGCGAAGGCCAATCCGGCCAGGGTCATGCCGGCGAAATTCCAGAGGTGCATTGTATGGGCCACCGGTTGGCCGACGAAACCGGGCTTGAACTGACCCAAAATGAAATTGGTGACAAAAGCCACAACGACCAGAGAGAGGATGCCTAAAAAAAGATGGAATTGTCTAAAAAGGAAAAGATCACGCAAGGCCCCCATGGTGCAGAAACGACTCCGTTGGGCTAGAAAGCCGATTACCAACCCCACCCCCAGTGAAACGGCCAAGGGCGCGGCCATGGACCCCGGCCCTTTGGCGCTGTAAAAGAGGACCCCGCCGCTTTGAGCCGCCCCCTCCACTTTGGGGAAAAATAGGCGCAAGGCCAAGAAGCCGAGCATGATCAAGGGCATTAGCCAGCCGACCGAAGTATGGGTCTTTTGGGACCTCCCCAAGTTGTAGCCGCCCTTCAGAAAAAGGGTGCCGATCCAGATCCCGAAGGCCAAACCCAGCAAACCCAGGATGGCGTTGCCGTCCCCTCCGGCCAACCTAAGCAAGGCCCGCCAGGGGCAGCCCAGGAAAACCAGCCCCCCGATCATGGCGAAGACCCCCAAAACGAAACGGGCGATGGGGGCCGAACCGGCGCGGGGCCGAAATTCCTTGAACAAGTAGGCGGCGATCAAGGAACCCAAGACGAAGCCGATGATTTCCGGTCTCATGTATTGAACCACTTCGGCCCGGTGCAGGCCCAGGGACCCGGCAATATCCCTCTCGAAACAGGCCACACAAACGCCCATGTTGCCGGGGTTGCCCCATTTTTGCAACAACGGCGCCAGGACGCCGATAACCGCCCCCACTGAAATTATTCCCCACTTGGTGGCAAAGAAATTTTTAATCGTCGCCATAAGCCCTGCTCCTTTCTTTGTTTTTTTCATCGACCCATTTAAAAAGGGCGGCCCTTCCATGTCAAATCGATAATCACGATCAAGAGCCGTTCAGTCATAGTTTTTGTCTATCGATGGAACAATCCCTTTCGCGTTGATTACGGCATCCGAGCGGCCGATTTTAAGCCGCTTCGATCATGGCCATGATTTGTTCCTGGTCGAAACCTTTCAGCCGAATGGCCCCGGAACGGCAAGAGGCGGCGCACAACCCGCACCCCTTGCACAGGATGGGGTTGATTTCCGCCTTGCCCGTGCGGTCATTCCAACCCGGGGCCGAATAAGGACAAATGGAGATGCACACCCCGCATCGGCTGCAGAGCGGGGGATTCACCTGCGCAATCGTCCCGCTGACCTGTATTTTCAGCCGGGACAAAAGGGTCACCGCCCGGGACACAGCCGCCTGGGCCTGGGTAATGGCCTCGTCCATGGGCTTGGGGTAATGAGCCAGACCACACAGGAAAACCCCGTCCGTAGCGAAATCCACGGGACGCAGCTTGACATGGGCCTCGAAAAAGAAACCGTCTTCGTTTAGGGGGATCTTGAACATTTGGGCCAGTTCGTGTTGAGGATGGGGAACGATGGCGGTTGCCAGGACCAAAAGATCGGCCGACAAGCGAATGGTCTGACCCAAAATCGGATCCGGGACGGATACGGACAAGCGCTCTCCTTCGATCTCCACTTGAGGCTTGTTTTCCAGGGTATACCGAACAAAGAGGATCCCGGCCTCCCGGGCCTGGCGGTAAAGATCCTCCCGCAGGCCATAGGTCCGCATATCCCGGTAGAGGACGTAGATATCCCGCTCCGGCCTTTTCTTCTTCAATTCCAAGGCCGTGTGTACGGTGTGGGTGCAACAGACGCGGCTGCAGTAAGGTCGTTCCGGTATTCGGGAGCCCACACACTGGATGAAGACGATGGACTCCGCCTGTTCCACTGTCGCCTCCCCTTGGACCATCTTTCGGTCCAGATCCAAATGGGTCATAACCCGCGGGTCTTTTCCGTAATGATACTCCTCCGGCAGGAATTCCAGGGCGCCGGTAGCGATGACGGTCACGCCGTGCTTCAATTCCTTGACTTCGTCCGATGAAAGGTTGGAGGCGATACGGGTGGTAAAGTTGCCCACGAAACCTTCCACATTCCGGAGGGAGTGATGGAGATGGATCTCAATCCGGGGATGGTCCTTTACCTTTTGGATCAATCCCTCCAGAAAGTCCCGAATCGTTTCCCCGCGCCAGGTTTGATGCAAATGCAAGGCGTTGCCTCCCAGGCGATCGGACCTTTCCACCAAATGGACCGGGTACCCCTGTTCGGCCAATTCCAAGGCCGCCGTCATACCGGCCACTCCCCCGCCGACCACCAAAGCCGATTGGGAGACCTCTACTTCGGAGTCGGTTAGGGGATCCAAGAGGGCGGCCTTGGCCACGGCCATGCGCACCTGATCCTTGGCCTTTTCCGTGGCCGCATCCGGGTCGGAGGCATGGACCCAGGAATCCAGGTTGCGGATATTGGCCATTTCGAAAAGGTACTTGTTCAACCCGGCTTCGATCAGGGTTTCCTGAAACAAAGGTTCGTGGGTCCGGGGCGTACAGGCGGCCACGACGATCCGATTCAATCCGTGTTCCCGAATCATTTCCTTCATTTTATTTTGGGTGTCCTGGGAACAGGTGAACAGGTTTTCTTCTACATATTCCACATAGGGGAGGGTCTTCGCATAGGCTACAACCTCCGGGACCCGCACCACCCCGGCGATATTGATCCCGCAGTCACAGACAAAGACTCCGATGCGCGGCCGTTCACCGACTACCGAGCGCACCTCGGGTACGGCTTTTTGCCGGGTCAAGGAATTGCGCGCCGAGGCCAAATTTCGAGCCGCCGCACAGGAAGCGGCGCTGGCTTCGACCACCGACTGGGGAATGTCTTTGGGACCGGAGATCACGCCGCAGGCGTAGATCCCCGGTCGGGAGGTGGCCACCGGGGTGAAACTGGAATTTTGAATGAATCGGTATTGATCCAAATCAATGCCGAGTTTGCCGCAAAGGGCGGCCGTCTCCGGTGGGATGGTCAGACCCACGGAGAGGACGACCAGGTCGAAGACTTCGCTGGACCATTGTCCGTCTTCGCTCACCCAAGAAAGGAGCAAGTCGTCGCTGTTGACGACGGGCTGGATGCCGTGGATCCGGGAGCGGATGAAGCGAACCCCTTCCACCTCGCTTTTCCGGTAAAACCTTTCAAAGTCTTTGCCGTGGGAGCGAATGTCCATATAAAAAATGGCGCAATCCAGGGGATCATGGCTGTGTTCTTTGGCGATAATCGCCTCCTTCATGGCGTACATGCAGCAAACCGAGGAACAATAGCCGTTGTTGCCATGGTTGGTGTCGCGGGAGCCGACACACTGCAGCCAAGCGATCTTGCGGGGTTCTTTTTGGTCGGATGGCCGGACCAAGTGCCCCATAGAGGGACCGGAAGCGGAGAGGATGCGCTCGAATTCCATGGCCGTCACTACATTGGGGTGGGTGGAATAACGATAGGCGTCGTATTGGGTCGGGTCGTAACACTCAAAACCGGCGGCCAAGATGATCGAGCCCACTTCCAAGGTCAGGGTCTGCGGTTGCTCATCGAAACGGATGGCCTGATTGGGACAGAATTTTTCACAAGCCCGGCATTTGCCTTTTTGAAAAAAGATGCAGTGTTGGTCGTCGATGGCATATTTCAGGGGGACGGCTTGGGGATACTTGACATATATGGCCTTACGCAAGGCCAACCCTTCGTTGTACCGGTCCTCCACCTTTTTAGGACACTTCTGTGCGCAAAGGCCGCAGGCGATGCATTTTTCGGGATCCACATATCGGGGCCGCTTCAGGACCTGGACCCGGAAATTTCCTTCCTCCCCCTCTACCGCGGTCACTTCGGAAAGGGTCATCAATTCGATGTTGATGTGTCTCCCCACCTCGACCAATTTCGGAGACAAGATGCACATGGAACAATCGTTGGTAGGAAAGGTTTTGTCCAACTGCGACATGCCGCCGCCGATGGAAGGGGACTTTTCGACCAAATAGACATAATAGCCCGAATCGGCAAGGTCCAGAGCGGCCTGCATCCCGGAAACCCCTCCCCCGACCACCATCACCGCACCGATCTTAGGAGATTTCCCTTGAACGTTTTGCGTCATCATAAGTTTTCCCTTCCCGAAAAGAAATCTTTTCCCTGGGTAATTGGGCGCCTCAAGACGCCCCTGTCTTATTTCCCTTTTTCTTCGATCCTTTCCACCAAGACCCGCGCATCCCCGATACGGCGGGTGAAGCCGATGGTATCCAAATGTTCCAATACGGGAATGCCGTGGGTCCTGCCGTAGCCGAAGACCCCTTTGATATCCTGAATGGTGAATTGGCCTTTTTCCCGAATGACCTCCCTAACCCTTTTTTTGATCTCTTCCAAGGCCTCCGGGGTCAGAAAGCGGTTGTCGTTTAAGCGGATAAGCTTTTTTTGGGCATAGAGATAATCCAACAACCTCTGCACTTCCTTTTGCTCCAGACGTTCCTCCTGCAACTTACAAAAATATCCTGCCGAAAACGATTCCAATCCCAACTGCCGGGCATGAGCCAGCAAACGCTGGATCGTTTTTTCCTGCCTGGCCGAAAGTTGGCCGGGTTTTTCCGGAATCCGATAAAGCCCTTCCACTTTAATCAGTCGGTTTTCTTTTTGCAGGGCGTTGAGCATTTCTTGAAAAGGGAAGGGATCCAATGAAGGTTCCAGCCGAACACGCATCTCTTCCGGCGTCGCCGACAGTTTAAAGGGGTCTTCTTCAAATATTCGGCGGACGACGGCCATGAGATTTTCTTTCAACACTTCAAACCGCTCTTTTGAGAAAAACTTGTTTTTTTCGAAAACCAACAGGACCCCCTGCTTCACCTTCTCCTTCAAATTTTGATGAATCCTGTCAACATCAAATCCGGTCTCCCGGGCGGCATCCTCGACCGTAAAGGCCCGGTAGGGGTATTTTTCTATATAGAGGGTGAGCGCAGTCCCGAGATCCCTTTGTTGAAGGGGTTTAAGATAGGAAACCGTCTTTTCCGCCTTGGCCGCCCGAAATTTTTCCCGGGTACCGGTCAAGATCAACCCTCCACCGATGATCGTGTTTTGGTTCATCGGGGTAATGACAAAAGGGTCTCGGGGCAGGGCCGCCAGGGGATCCAACAGCCGAAACTGGACTAAATCGCTTTCGCCGGGAAGCAGGCGTTCTTTGGTCATCAGGATGATCATGGCCTGTCTGACCGTGGTCCCCAGGAACAATTTCACCCGTTGCCGGTTTAGGAGCGGGACCTCGGTCCTCGGCAATAAGGTCAATTCGGCGTTGAAATAGGTATAGGTTTCGACGGTGCCGGCCGTTGCCAACAGCATACCCACTTTGACTTCCTCCAGGGAAGTCTTGGTTACATTGATACCTACCCGCTGACCGGCCACGGCGTGAGGGACCTTCCGATGATGAACCTCCAAAAACCTGGCCTTGGCCTCTTTCCCTGAAGGGAAAAGCTGGAGGGCGTCGTCTTGACGGACGATTCCTTGTTGGACGGTTCCGCTGACCACCGTCCCGAAACCCGGAAAAGTGCGGACCTGGTCGATCCAAAGTCGAAACGGTCCTTTAGAAGATTTCCCTTGGACCCCTTCCATTTCCGCTCTCAAGGCTTGAAGAATTTGCGGTGCCCCTTCTCCGGTAAGGGCCGAAAAGGGGATCATGGGCTTCCCTTCCAAGAAGGTCCCCTTGACCGTTTCCCGGATTTCCAATTCGGCCAAGGTTACGGTCTCCCGGTCCACCAGATCCGTCTTGCTGATGACCACCAGTCCTCCTTGGGCCTTAAGGAAATGCAAGACCTCCAGATGATCCAAGGTCTGGGGCATAACACCGTCATCGGCGGCCACTACCAACAAGCCCAAATCTACACCGCTCAAGCCCCGGATGGTGTTTTTCAGAAAATCCCTGTGACCGGGAACATCCATAAGGGCCATGGATCCCCCTCCTGGGAGGCGTAGAGGGGCGACACCGGGTTCGATGGAAAGACCCCGTTCTTTCTCCTCCGGCATACGGTCGGTGTCGATCCCGGTCAAGGTTCGGACCAGGCTGGTCTTTCCGTGATCCACATGTCCGGCTATGCCTACGGTGATGGATTTTTCCATGCTATTTTGGGGCGATGGGCCATGGGCAGGAGGCCATAGGATTAAAAGGTTTTTTTCCCTATGGCCTCGTGGCCATGGCCTCTGGGCTTTTTATTTGGAGGGGGCAAGGGGAATCGAACCTCCTCCCGGTTTGTTAGACCGGGCCAACGGGTTTGCAGCCCGCGGGGCGCCCAGCGCCATTGCCCCCTATTCCTCTTCCACCTCCACGCCCAGTCGTTCCCACTGGGCCCGGGCCTCTTCTTTAGCCTTTTCGATCTCCTCATCCGTCCAGGGTTCGATGATCAAAGAATCGGCCACCAACTCCCAGATGTATTTCACTTCATATGGATAATCTTTATAATACTTGGGAAGGCGTTTCATGATCTGGTCATGACAGTTGGAGCATCCGACGACGACCACATGGGCCCCGCTTTCTTTGATCTGTTGGTATTTAAATCGGCCATGCCACGCCGCATCGTCTTCGTAGGGCAGCGGCCAATTCCCGCCGCCGGCCCCGCAACAATAATTGAGGGCCCGATTCGGCTGCATGTCCACGAATTCGTCCACGCATTGCTTGATGATCCAGCGGGGTTCTTCGTAAAATCCATGGCCGAAATTGCGTTCCAGTTCCCGGCCGTGTTTGCAGGAGTCGTGCCAGGTAAAGACCTTTCCGGCGTTGACACTCTTGTCCAGTTTGATCCGGCCCTGCTGGATGATCTCCATTAAGTATTCATAAAGGTAAATGTGCGGAACGGCGTTGTTGGGATCCTCCAGCACGCATTCCTTCATCCCCTTCTTGCAGCCGTAGGATCCGCCGCCGCAGTCGGGCATGATCATCCGCTTGATGCGGAACTTTTTCATGAAGTCGATTTTTCTTTTGGCCAGGATCTTGGTGGCCTCGGCGTTTCCGGTAAACAACCCCCAATCCACGGCCTCCCAATTCTCGGATGGGACGGTCCAGTTTTCTTTGGCGGCGTAGAAGATCTTCCACCACCACTTCATGTCTTCGTTGTCGGAAAAGACTTCCTTGGAATTAGGGAAGAAGAGGATGTCGGCTTCTTCCCGGTCAATGGGCACATAAAATCCTGGACATTCTTCTTCGGCCAATTCCTTGCCTAGGTCGGACAAGAGGAAAAAATAGTCTTCCTGGGGAATGGCCATGTTGTTTCCGGTCTTGAGAACGTTTTCCACCCCTTTGTGAAGAATTCCCGGCACTTGGTCTCTCGGTCGTAAGGATTTCATGTGGCCCATGATGCCGACGATGTCGATCCCCATGGGGCAGCCCTGGACGCAGCGGCCGCAACCCGTGCAGATCCAGGGAAATTTGGAATTCACCACCTCGTCCAAGAGTCCGTAGGCCAGCATGCGGATGACCTTTCGGGTGTCCAATCCCGGTGTGTAAGGATTGCCGGTAATAGGACATCCTCCCGAACAGGTGCCGCAGGTGAAACATAAATTCAGGTTGAATTTGGAAAGATAATTCTTAACGTCGTCAGGCAATTTTTGGGGAACAAACGTTTCCGGCATACGGACCTCCTTTTTTAGTTCAAAGTTCAGAGTTCTAAATACAGGATAAAGGATCGAGCATCCAGCATCCAGCATCAAGAGTTCAGAGTTCGGAGTTCGGAGTTCGGAGTTCGGAGTAAACCCAATGAACCCAAGTAACCGAGGTAACCCAAGCAACCCATTCCGAGATACGCTTCACGAGTAGCGAGATACGTGAAACCATCCATAGTCTTTCGTTCGGAGACGGGCAAGATCACTCAGCCGATAGTTTGAGCGGTTATTTCCCCCTTCGGCCATTCGGGTCTCCCCTGGGGATAAACAGGTCCTATTTTTCTTATCCGTTCCGTAAAATCCCGGCAGGTTTGGGCAAATTGAGGCCCCATAGCCGATGAATTGTAATAAATTTCCACCCGGCCGGGGTCCAAACCCATTTCGACCAGCCTCTGCTTTACCCGTTCTACCCGCTTCGTCGCTCGGACATTCCCATTCAAGTAATGACAATCGCCGATCAAACAACCGGATAAGAAAACCCCATCCACCCCTTCTTCAAAGGCCTTAAGGATATGGATGATGTCCACCCGACCGGTGCAGGGGACCATGAGGATCCGGACATTGGCCGGGTACTGCAGGCGCATGGATCCGGCCAGATCAGCCGCGGCATAGGAACACCAACGGCAACAAAAAGAAAGGATAACAGGTTCAAAGACACTTTCCATAGACGACACCTCTGTTCTGATCAAGATGAGCACCCGCTTTCCGTGCGGCCGGTGGTCAGGCGTCAGCGGATCAACCTGTTCCGTCCTTCGCCGTTTAACCCCTATGGGCAGGTCGTCCGTTTTTTGGGGAGAAAGGGTAGAAAGCGATCAATAGGGAGGAAGAAACTTTCGGCCTGGCCCGGTGCCTACCAAACACGGGTAGCTTGGTGACGGCGACTTCAGGTAAAGCCGAAAAATAAAAACATAAATCTTCACCTAATGGAGGATGGTCAAAGGCATTTGTATAACTTTCAGATTCGATATGTCAAATAGAAAAAAGCTATAGAACTTTTCCAACCTATAGAAATATATTATTCTCCAACAGTTCCCGACCCACAAAGCTTGATAGGCCTGTTCTCCCAAATAAATCGGCCTTGAGGAATAGAGGAAGGGAATTAGCTCAAAAGGTCCGGTTCACCATTGGAGTGTGTTTTCATACAAGCCAGTAGATGTCAACGGCTCCCTCTTGTTCGAGAATCCGAAATTCAGGATCTCCGGTGAGTAAGGCGGCATGGTGAACCCGAGCCAAAGCCGCGGCGAAAGCATCCGCATAAGAGATCGGGTATCTGGCCTTGAGTGTCGCCGCACTCAAGAGGAGTCCTTCATTGATGGTTTCTATAAATTGTACCGGAAATCTCTTGATCCGGCGGTAAGCCAAATCCGCCATCCCTTGTCCTTTTTCGCGAAGGGAAATATAGTAAACTTCCCCCAAATGAAGGACATGCATATAAAGGCGGAAACGACCTTTTTCTGCTTGACGAAGAAGGGTTTCCATCTTTTGGGCAAAGGATTCGTCTTCGAGATAACCGATGAGGGCAAAACTGTCTATTACATAGTTATTTTTTTTGGGCAACCCCTCGTCCCTCCTTTAGCTTTTCCCGTTGTTTCTCCCTTAAATAGGCCTTCAGCAACCCCGACCCCTTCAGCATTCCCCTAGCAGCTTTGATGACATCCTCTGTTTCAGGGACCATCAGCAAACCGTCTTCCCTGGGAATCCATCGGACCATCATCGTGGGCATCATAGCATATTTTTCCCTTAAAGGTTTAGGAATGACGATTTGACCTTTTGAAGTGACTCTGGATTTTCTTGTTCCCACAGGATACCCCTTTATGGCTTGTTCATGGAATGCCCATAAGGTAAGGGAAAAGTAAGAAAATGTCAATGAAATTTTCTTACTATTATTTCCATCCGGATCGGGCCACGAAATATCCTCCCCATCGCTTTTTGTCTCTTTTTACTCGTTTTAAATCAATTCCAAAAAGGCCTCGATCCTGACCGCCAGTTGTTCCGTATCGGCCTCGGAGTAATCGGTTTCCAAATGCAAAAAAGGAAGCCCGTAGGTTTCGCCGACGAATTTTTCGATGGTATAAGACTCCACATTGTAAGTATGGCAGGCCTGCCAGGTCAGATCCACCACCCCTTCGGCGGAAAAATCTTCGATCATCTCCCCCAAAAGACGCAAACGGCCCGGATTGGGAGACATGACCGAACACGGGGTCTGAAGGGTCTTTTCGGCCAAGGCCTGAAGCGGCTCCTTCGCTTCATCCACCGGCAGGATCCCACGGTAGCCGCTGCAGGTCTCCATGGCCACGACCACGGCCCCGGCCCTTTCAATCAAGTGGACCACCTTGTGCGAGCCCAAACCCACAGGGACTCCGGTCAAGAGGATCCTGGGGGCCCGGTCCGAAACGGGGCTTTCACCCCTCCGCCCCCTTTCCCGGAAGGCCTCGACGCATTCTTGGATGACGGCGATCCCTTTTCTTTTGTCCATGAAAAACCCGGCTCGGAAGAGGATGTTCAAAAGTTCCATGCCCCTGATCGGAGGCGGATCCATCCGCCCCAGATCCATGAGGGCCTTTCGCGCCTTCCTTTCTTCATTCAAAAGGCGAATGGCCGAAGCAAGGCGTTCCGGCGTAATCTCTGTACCGGTCACCTCTTCCACTTTTTTCTGAAAGCGGATCAACTCCCCCCGCCAAAAGGACAAAGCCCCTTCCAAATCCTGCCGCTGAGGTAATTGGAGCACATGCATCGGCCGGTAATCGGCCAAAAGTTCGAACATCTTTTTCTTGCCGTCACAGGTGGTTTCACCCACCACCAAATCGGAAAAACGAAAATAAGGACAAGTATCGCTGGCGGCGAAACCAAAGCTGCTTTTGATCAAAGGGCAAAGGTTCCGAGGCAGGAACTTTTCCGCCGTGGGGATGGGATCATTACGCGTCCCACATAGGGAAACCGGTACGGCCCCGGCGGCTACAGCCAGTTCAACGGGGGCATAGAGGCAGTAAAAGCCGATGACCTTGACCCCTTTTTCTTTAGCCCCTTCGATGTCCAACAGGTTTTGGTCGGACAGTTGGAGCAGTTTCCTTTCCCAGGCCGTTGGATCCATTCTTCTACCCTTCCTTTTCCACCCAGGCGTCCAAGGTGACGGCGTCCACCACTTCGCTTTCCACCCGATAGCCTTCAAAAAAAGGTCTACCGGAGAGGATCTCGTCCAAGGCCTCCAAGACCGCCCGGGCCACCGAGGCCGTGGAGAAGGCCACGCTGGCATCCATCCGTCCGAGGCGGATCGCCTCCCGGGCCTCGGGTATCAGATCCACGCCGACGATAAGGATCTCCTCTTTTCGGCCGTTCTTTTCCACCGCCTCGGCCGCCCCCAGGGCCATCTGATCATTGGCGCAGAAAAAACCTCCGATCTCTGAAATCTCCTGAAGGATCCCTTCGGTCGTTTTCCAGGCCTTCTGTTTTTGGAAATCAGCCGCCACCCGGGCCGCCACCTCAAAAGAGGGGTCTTGCCGGAAAACCTGCGCGGCCCCTGCGGACCTTTCCTGGGACTGTCTGGCCCCCGGCCGCCCTTCCAGGATGACCACCTTCTTGGTCTTAGTCCCCCTCTGCTGCAAGCGTCGAAGGATATACTCCCCTCCCAAACGCCCTTGAAGGACGAAGTCCACGGTCTTTACGGGGAAATAACAGGAGGGATGAGGAAAAAGCAGGTCTTGATCGGTCTTGGCCCCCACATCCAGGACCGGGATCTGTCGCCTGCATGCGGTCAAGATGCCGGGCACGAGATTGTCCTTGGTCATGGGATTGACGATGATCGCCGCCGGATCCAGCTCGATCATTTCATGAAGACCGTAAAGTTGTCCCCGGACCTCATCGGAAGCAGGGGGCCAGAAGAAAAGGGTCTCCATCCCCTGCTCCCCGGCCAACCCCTCCAGATGTCGCTTCCATTCCATCCAAAAGGAGTTTTCCCTTTCTCCCAGCAATACCGCTATGCGGGGCCTTTTTCGAGCCTTATCGTTTTTTTTCACCTTTTCCATACCTTCCAATACCCGCTCTCTGACCGGAAATATGTTTTGAAAAGGCTTCCCCCGCCTGAAGGAACTCCTGCAAATTCGGCTGACCCGTCCTCGCCCCTATGTGCTGGACCACCTGGGCGGCGGCGGCCGAGGCATAGACCAAGGTCTTTTCCAAAGGCCATCCTATCAAAAGCCCGTAAAAAAAGGCGGCGGCGAAACCATCCCCCGCTCCGGTGGCGTCCACGGCCTTGACCTTCGGCGAGGGAATGCGAACAACCGTCTCTGGATCGGAAACGGCCAGACTCCCTTCCGCGCCCAAAGTCACGATCACCGTTTTCGGCCCTCTTGCTTTAAGCTGTTTGGCGGCTTCCATCGGTTCCCACCCGGGCTGAAGGGTTTCGAGGGTCTCCCGGTTTAAGAAAAGCCATTGCGTCCTTCTCAATAAGTGATTTAATCGAGAGTCAGATAAATCGCGCACCCGCTGCACTTCCAAATCAAGGGAAAACCCCGTCCCTGTTTTTTCAACCGTCCGGGCCGCCTCCAAACAAAGATCGAAATCAAAGAGATGGGTATGAAGGATCCGCCCCTTACCAAGATATGCCCAATCCACCTCCCCCGACCGGATATGCATGAAGGGGGGAATGATGATGGTGCGGACCTTCCTGCGGTCTTGGATGATGACCGGTACCGGCGTCACCCCTTTGCGGCGGATCACCAGCCTCGATACATCCACGCCGCAGGCCTCCAAGTCCTTTTTCAGCTCTTCTCCGAAGAGGTCTTTGCCGACTACACCGACAAAACCGGTTTTAAGTCCCAATTTGGCGGCACCGGCGGCCACGTTTCCCATGGTCCCCCCGGGATAAAGCCCCGCCTTTCCGGCCCAAATCTTTTCCTTCCCCGGCGAAAAGGAGTCCGGAAACAAATAATAATCCATGGCCACAATACCCAAGGTAATGAGGTCCAATTCCTTTTCCATGGTTTTCAAAAGCCCAGTCGGTGAAGGGCGATGCGGGACAGGCCTTGAGCCGTGTCCGCCAAGGATAAATGATTGACCTGTTCTACTTTTTTCAGCCATTTTCGGGGAACGGCCTTTATTCCCCGGAAGGCCCCGGCCAGGGCCCCGGCCATAGAGGCGATGGTATCGGTGTCGTTTCCGATATTGGCCCCTTCAAGGACACACTTAACCGGATCCCCGGCATAGACCAAAAAGATCCCCACGGCCGTGGGAACGGATTCATAGGCGGGAAGTCCGAGGCCGATCACTTCCGCAAAGGCGCGGCAGGCCTCCTCAGCCGATCCGGCATTTAAAGCCAAGGCGACGGCCAGCCGTATCCGCTTCGGGACCGAGGGCAAGGGGACGGTCCTTCCCTTCCTTTTTCCCAGCTCTTCGCCTTGTTCGGCGGCCCGAATGGCGGCCTGAACAACGGTAAAGACCGTTGCCCCGGGATTTAAAGCCTCGGCCAAACCCCCGGCCACAGCGCAAGCGGCCGCAATCCCGGTCTGCGTTCCGTGGGTAGGCAGACAGGCGATGACCGTGTCCCTGACCGCACCCGGGATGTCCCCGGGATAAATCAAACCGATGGGGGCGATCCGCATGGCCCCCCCGTTGGTGGCCCCTACCAAGGGACCTTCCGAACGGCAGGCCCGAATCGGATCTTGACCCTGATTGAAGGCCTTCAAGGCCGCCTTGGTGCTTTGTCCAAAGAGGGTGTCCAGCCCCTCTTGAAAGGCCCGGTTTACGGCGGCAAAGAGGTACTCGCCCATGAGGTTTGGCGTGATCTTTCCTCCGGAATCAATCAGCGCCTGGGCCGTGGCCAAGGTCAAAAGGGTATCGTCAGTGATCTGCCCGGCCTTCAGCATCTTATGGACCCGACTGTCCGGAAAAGGATCTCGAAAGGATCGAAGGGGGCCGCCGAACCGCTGCCCAATCTCCTCTCGGGTCATATCGTGAGCCGGCATCCCCAAGGCGTCTCCAATGGCCGCCATGGCCAGGGAGCCCAAGATCTTTTCAAATAAAAAGGCTTCTACTTGTGCTTTTTCCCAGTTCCGAAACCATTCCTTGGCTCTCTGCAAAATAACCCCTTTCTTTTATTAATGGGCGCACAATCAGATAAACATCAGCCAAACTAGGTGGGGTTGTATTTTATGGAGTCATTGACTTTAGGGCGCTGTCTTTTCCGGGCTTATCCATGGGGGAAGCCGCAGCTCGTCCGCTGTTTTTTTGCGGACGAGAATGCGGAGGGGGCAAAGGTCCCCCTTGGATAAGCCCGAAGAAAAGACCAGCACTGAAGTCACAGACGGAAGAAAATGCAACCCCACCGGTTCGAAATAATCTATAATGGACTGATTATTAAACCCCGGCAAACATCATCTGGGCCAAGTCCTCCGGGGTCTTCCCGGTCAAGGGACCGCACCAGATCCTTCGTCCCTCCTTGAGGACCAACACCCTATCGGCTACCTGGAAAAGGTCTTGGAGATTGTGGGTGACCATAATCAGGGCCCGGCCCTGCCCTTTCAGCTCGCGGATCAAGGCCAGGATCTTTTGCTTTTCCCATAAGGCCATGCTGGCCGTGGGTTCGTCCAAGAGGATGACCCGGGGCCGGAACAACAGGCAACGGCTTATGGCCACGGCCTGTTGTTCCCCGCCCGAAAGGGAATGGACCGGTCGGTTCATGTCCGCAAGGTGGATCCCGATCGTCCGCAAGGTCTCGGCGGCCCTTTGCCTCATCTCCTTCTTGTTCAAAAGGGGCGACCACTTCGGGCCCACCGGATAGGTCCGAAGCCTCCCCAGGAACATGTTCTCCCAAAGGGAGAGGTTCCTGCAAAGGGAGAGGTCCTGATAGACCATCTCGATCTCCAAGCGACGGGAATGATGGGGGGACTTGACCGCAACCTTCTTACCCTCCAAATAAACGGCCCCTTCGTCGGCCGGAATCGCCCCGGAAAGGATTTTCAATAAGGTGGACTTCCCCGCGCCGTTGTCTCCGATCAGACCGAGGACTTCCCCTTCCATTAAGGACAGGTCCACCCCTTCCAGGGCGACCTTTCCCCCGAAGCGCTTGGAGATCTTTTCCAAACGGATGATCTCGGCGGTCATCCCCCGCTCCCAAAAAAAATCGCTCCTATTTCCAATCTTTCAAGAGATGAATGTTCTCCTTTGTGGCCAAAGCGCTGGGCACGGAGAGGCCTTCGGGCGGCCTTTTCCCCCGGGCCGCGGCCACGGCCACCCGGGCATAGACTTCGGCGATGATGTAGCCGCTTTGGGCCACGGAGGCCGCCAACCGCCCTTTTTCAATGGCCTCTCGGGCCTGGGCGATCAAATCGATGCCGGTGACCAGGATCTTGCCCTTTTTGCCCGCCGCCTCAATGGCCTCCACAGCGGCCAGGGCCATGACATCGTTGGCGCACATGATGCCCTTCAGGTCCGGATGGGCTTGCAGGAGATTGGTGGTGATGTTATAGGCCTTCATGCGGTCCCAGTTTCCCGGCTGCACGGAAACCAGCGTGAGAGAGGGTTCGGCCTGGAAGGCCGCCTTGGCCCCTTCCCGCCGGGCCTCGGATTGAGGGGCGCCGGGCAGTCCTTCGATGATGGCCACCTTTCCCCCGCCTTCCTTTTTCAATTGTTGGGCCAAATACGCCCCGGCCATCTTGCCTTGTTCGTAATAATCCACCAGGCCGATGATGATCGGATCCGCCCCGGCCTCTTTGGCCGCCTTCAGGTCCACCCGTTTGTCGGCCACGACAATGACCCCTTTTTTGGCCGCCTTGGCCAAGCCGGGAATGAGATTGTGGGCGGTGATGGTATGGGCGCAAATGGCGTCATAGCCCTTGACCACCATGGTCTCCAGGATGTCCAACTGGGCGGTCAGGCTGTTCTCCTGAGGGGCGGCCTGGACATCGATCTGGACCCCCAACTCCCGGGCGGCGTTTTCATATCCCTCCTTCATGGCCACCCAATAGGGATTGGCCAAGGTAATCAATACGGCCCCGATGCGCAAGGGTTTGGTCCCTTTAGGGATCTCCCCCACCCTTTTAAAGCTCTCGGCCCGGACCTTTTGAAAGAGGGTCTCCGTGGAATAGGCCTTAGCCACGCCCAACATTCCCGTCAACCCTACCGACATCAAAAGAAGGGTAACGATCCTCCAACCTCTTTTTTCTTTCCTCTTCACTCTTCCTTCCTCCTTTTTCTTGGGTTTTCCTTTTCCGATCGAAAAGGAATGTGGATTTCTCGATTTCGGCGAAGGCCGTCGGCCCAAACGGCCAGAATAAAGACCACGCCGATAATCAGCTGTTGATAATACGAAGGGATATTGATGATGGTCAGGCCGTTGGCCAAAGTGCCCATGATCAAGGCCCCAAGAAAAGTCCCCAAGAGACTGGCCTCCCCTCCGAAAAAACTGGTCCCGCCGATGACCACGGCGGCGATGGCCTCCAATTCCAGGCCCAAACCGGCGATGGCCTCGGCCGTATTCAGCCGGGCCAGGGCGATCATGCCCGAAAGGGCGGAGGTCAGACCGCAAAGTCCGTAAACCCCGATCAGGGTCGTTTTAACCGGCACCCCCATGCGGAAGGCGCCTTCCAGATTATCCCCAACGGCGCGCAGGTTCACCCCAAAGGGTGTCCAGCGCACCAGGAAATAACCGAGCAAGACCAAGAGGCAGGAAATCAGAACCGGCAAGGGCAGCGGTCCCCAGCTTCCGACCCCCAAGCGGCGGAAGGCCCAGGGCAAACCGTAAATGGGTTGGGCTTCGGTCAGGATCAGGGCCAGGGCCCGGTAAACGCCCGCCGTTCCCAAGGTGATAATGAAAGGGGAGATATGCAATCTGGCCGTCAATAGACCGTTCACCACCCCCAGGGCCAAACCGGCCGTGAGACCTACCGTTACCCCTATGATTACGCCCGAACCGGATTTTAAGAACCAAGCGGTTACGATGCCGCTCAAGGCCAAATTGGCCCCGATGGAAAGATCGATGCCCGCGGTGCCGATGACCAGGGTCATGCCCACGGCCGCGGTCAAAAGTACCGAGGACTGGATGAAGATGTTCAGGATATTTTCCCATTCCAGAAAATAGGGGGAGGTCAGGCGAAAGAAGACGGCGGTGGAGATCAAAAAGCTCAGGAGTTCGAGCTTGGGGATGCCCAGACGACGATGGTTCATGTAACGGAGAAGACCCGGCCGCCGTAGAGGGCCGCGCCGATGGCGCCGACCATATCGGGATTTTGGGGAATGAGGGGGGTGAAGGACAAGGCCTCTTCAAGCAAGGCCCGGACACAGGGGTTGTGGGCCACACCTCCGGCAAAGACCAAAGGGGGCTCCTTACCTACCCGGTCGAGCATGGACAGGGTCCTTTGCACAATGGCCCGGTGCAGGCCCAGGGCGATGTTTTCCGGCGACTCGCCGCGGGCCATGAGGGAGGTAGCCTCGCTTTCGGCAAAGACCGTACACATGCTGCTGATGGAGATCTTTTTGTCGGCCCGCAAGGCGAAGGCCCCGAATTCCTCCAGGGGGATCTGCAGGGCCGTGGCCATGAATTCCAAAAACTTTCCCGTCCCGGCGGCGCAACGGTCGTTCATTTCGAACTTGGCCACCTTGCCGGAACCGTTTAAGAGGATCACTTTGGTGTCCTGACCGCCGATGTCCAAGACCGTCCGGGCCTGCGGGAAAAGATAAGCAGCCCCTAAGGCATAGGCCTGGATCTCGGTGATGGTCTGCACCTTCCGGTCCGGATAGGCCTCGGCCAATAGTTTGCGCCCGTAACCGGTGGCCACGATGGGTTCGGTCCGGCGGCCGTTGAGGATCCGCCGACACTGCCCCAGGGGGTCATAGGTAGTGGGAAGCTTCACCTCCTCCCGGACGGCCCCATCCGCCCATAGGACCATTTCGATGGATCGGGATCCGATATCGATGCCGATGACGCCTTCCGTCTTCATATCCTCCGGTTGTATCCAGAAAAAGACCTCGAGTCTTTATTCCTTGGTCGGCAGGACATGGACCGCTTTGATGACCAAGAGGACCTCATCACCCGGCTGAAGGTTCAAATCCTCCACCGATTCCGTAGTCAAAACCGAGGCCATTTCCGCCTGTTCCAAAACCCGGTATTTGACCAAAGACATGACCTCCCCTTTTTTAACGGACTCGACCCTGGCCTTGATCTTGTTTCTGGCCCCGTACTTCATCACCGACTCCTTTCTTTTTTGAACAGCGGGCACCTGATCGGGCAGGCCTTTTATGTTGTTCCGATTCCCAACGCCCCGCTTCCTTTTACCCCCTTATTTTTTTACCATCTCAACAAAGGCCTCCACCCGGGTCTTCAGTTGTTCCACATCTTCCATGCTGTAATCGGTCTCCAGGGCCATCATAGGGATTTGGGCTTTTTCCAAGGCCTTTTCCACCTTGTAGGCCTCAATGGCGTAGGGCTGGCAAAAAGTCAGGGCATAGTGAATGACCCCGTCCACCTTGAGGTCCCGGGCCATGGCTACGATATGATCCAGGCGTTCCTGGTTGGGGGTGAAACAGGCGCAATCAATGCGCATGTACCGATCGGTCAAGGCCTCGAGCATTTCCTCCAAGGTCCGGCCGGATTCATCCACCAAGTCCCGCGTATTCCTCGTCCCGATGCAGGATTCTTCGCCCACGATCACCGCCCCGGAGGACTCGACGACAAAAGGAAGCTTCCAGTTGGGCACGGCCATGGGACAGCCGGAGAGCATCAACCGCGGGGTCCCCTCGGGGACGATCCCCTTACCCGCGTTGACCCGCTCCTCCAGTTCATCGCACAACTCGTTGATCTTGGCCGTAAAGCGCACCGGATCGTCGTAAAAACTGATTTGATTGACCAAGAGGACGTCCCGGCCTGAAATGGGCGCAGGCACGGCGGCCCTCAGCCGGTTCAATCGCTGCAAGACCCGACGCCGGTCGTTGACCAAATGGATGGCCTCTTTCAAACCTTCGGCCGTGATCCTCTTCCCGGTGAGCTCCTCGATTTTGGCCTTGAAGCGCAGGACTTCGCTCTTCCACAGGTCCCGGTCGCAGGCCTGTTTCATTTGGGGAATCTCCATCACATAGAGAGGGGCGTAATCAGCGAAGATCTCGTAGGCCTTCTTTTTTCCGTCGCAGGTGGTCTCGCCCACCACCAGGTCGCAGGACTCGATGTAGGGGCAGAGTTTGGCCAGCTTGAAACCCACAAAGGACTTGATCAGGGCGCAGGTGTTGCGCGGCAGAATCTTTTCCGCCGCCTCCTTACCCGCTTCGGCCCCGGCGCAAAGGCCCACCTGGATGGCCCCGGCGGCCAAAACGATCTCTTCCGGCACGAAAACGCAGAAGGTCCCGACCACCTTTCGACCCTGCCCTTTGGCCTCCTGCAGCTCCTTGATCCGAAGCCCGTGGACCTCGGAAAGGACAAAATCCAAATATTCCATCCCCTTCAAGCGGCCGGATTGGCTGAGGTAGATGTCTCCGTAAAACTTTCCCAGGACCTCCAAGAGCCCGGCATGGGCCGGAAGGTCCAGATTCAATTTTTCCCACAGGTCATCGTAGGCAGTCGTCGCCATTCCTCTCACCCCTATTTTATTATTTTGCATCGAAGGGTAGGGGAAATCCGGCTATAAAGCAAATAGGAAAAAATAATGGATGAATGAGATCGGATAGGACAAATCAATATCCGGAAAGGAAAGAACAAGAAAAGGGGACGAAGGCAAAACCGACCTTGGCCGCCCTCAAGAACCGGATCAGCGGCGACGGAAATCGGCCAGGGACCCTTTATATTTTTCCAATTGCTTCTCGTCCAGCTCGATACCGATCCCGGGTCTTTCCGAGGGGATCAGATCACCTTCTTTCCATTCGAAAGGCTCTTTAACGATCTCATCAAAGAAATGGCGGGACTTGAAGATGCTTTCCTGAATCAGGAAGTTGGGGATATTGGCGTCAATCTGCAGGGCGGCGGCGGTGATCACCGGACCGCCCCAGACATGGGGGGCCATAAGGACATAATGGGCCTCGGCCAGAGAGGCGATTTTTTTACAGGCCGTGATCCCGCCGCAGCTGCCCAAGTCCGGCTGGGCGACGGCGCAGGCCCCGGCCTCGAAAAGCTTTTGAAAATCATGGATGGTGACCAGCCTTTCGCCGGTGGCGATGGGGATGGTCGTTCCGGCCGCCACCTTGGCCATCTCCTTGAAATTCTCCGGGGGACAGGGTTCTTCCAGCCACAAAGGATCGTACGGCTCTATCCGTTTGGCCAAGCGAAGGGAAGTGGCCGGCGTGATCTGCCCGTGGGTGCCGATGCAGATGTCCGCCCGGTTCCCTACCGCCTCCCGCACCTTGGCCACGGCCTTTTCCGCATGGTCGTATTCAGCCAAAGGGATTTCCCAGGGGGCCACCGGAAGGCGCCGAAAACCGGCCTGATGCAGCGGATCGAACTTCACCGCGGAAAATCCCTCTTCCACCATCCGGAGGGCGTTTTCGGCCAACCGATCCGGATCGGTGAACCAAGCGAGGGTGGCTTCCAGGAGGTTGTTTTTCTCCAGATCATAGACATAGGTGTAGGTTCGTATCCGATCCCGGTACTTCCCTCCAAGCAGGTTATACACCGGGGTATTGAAGGTTTTCCCGCAGAGGTCCCACAGGGCGATGTCAAAGGCGCTGATGAGGCCCATGGTCAGATAATCCGGATGCTGGGCGGTCAGATTGGAATAGAGCAGGTGGTAAAGGGTTTCGCGGTTGATGGGATCCTGATCTTTCAAATAGGTGTCAAAGATGTTTTCCACCATCTTTTCATAACCTTCTTCCAGACCGTAGAGACTCCAGAGCACGGCCGTCTCCCCCCAACCGGAAAGGCCCTGGTCCGTTTCCAGTTTCAAAAAAAACCAAAGCAGTCCGCCCCAATTGGGCGGCTCGGTCTTGATGACATAGGGTTTGACCTGGGTCAGTTTCATGAGCGTCCTTTCAAGTTATTTTAATCGTTTCAAAATGGTATAGACATCACCCGAACCCGGTGGGGTTGTATTTTAGGAAGTCACAGACGAAAGAAAATGCAACCCCACCGGGTCAATACTATAATTTGCCGGTTGATATCCTAAGGGTTCAAGGATTCAAGGGGCCGAGGTTCCAGGAACGCAGGCCAACAAGGTTCTTTTAACCAAGGCTCGGGCGATCTGGACCATATAGCCGTTGTGTTTTAAGGGTCTGGCCCAAGCAACGGCCAGCTCCCCGGCCCTTTCCGCCGTTTCCTCATTCAAGGCCCTTCCCAGGACGGCCTCCTCGGCTTCCCTGGGGCGATACGGTTTGACATGGACGGCGTTTAAACAAATGCGGGCCTGCTCAATTTTCTGATCCCTTACCCGGACGGCGGCCGCGCAATTGACGATGGGGAAGTCAATGGACTTTCTCAAGGCGAATTTCAGGAAGGCGCTTTGGGTCCCCCCTTCCGGCAAGGGAAGAAAGATCTCCAGAACGATCTCGTCCGCTTCCAATACCGTCGTTTTGGATACGCCCACTTGGAAGAAGTCTTCCAGGGCAAGGGTCCTCTTGTTGGTCCGGATTTCGGCCTTAAGGACCGTCAGGGCCGGGGCCGTGTCGCTGGGATGAACCGCATAACAGCCTTCCTCCACCGTCCCGCCGAAAATCGAATGATAGCGGTTGTCCCCTAAAAGGGCATAACAGCGTCCCCCTCCCTTGCGCAGGCAGGGGAAGCGGTTGTCCGGCATCCGGTAGTACCAACAGCGGATGTCCTGGCAGAGGTTTCCGGCCAGAGTGCCCATAGCCCGGATGTGCGGTGAAGCGGTCCGTGCCGCGGCCCGGGCCAAGGCCGCGAACCGCTCCTTGATCATGGGGTGACCGGCCACATCTTCCAGCCGGGTCAGGGCCCCGATGGTCAGCCCTCCTTCGGCCTCGGTCCGGATAAAATCCAGGCCGGGGATGGTCTTCAAGTTGATGACCGCTTCGGGATAACGGGGTAGGACCTGGTCCTTCAAGATCCCCAATAGATCCGTACCCCCGGCGATGAGGGAGGCCCTTCCTTGAAAACGTTTAAGGAGGGATTGGGCCTCTTCCACCGATCGGGCGTTGAAATGGATGAATTTTTTCATCGTTTCCCTATGCCTTTCCCAGGGCCTTCAGGATCTTGTCCGGCGTGATCGGAAAATCATCCACCCAGACCCCGATGGCGTTGAAAACCGCCGGGCCGAGCAAGGCCGGGACGACGGTGGCGATGTCCTCCCCGATGCCCACCACCCCGTAGGGGCCGTAACCCATGCCCGTCTCCACCAGCAGGGTTTCGATGGGGCCGGCGATATCCAGCATACCGGCGATCTTGTAATCCAGGAGGTTGCCGTTGAGCATGACCCCGGTCACCGGGTCATGGACGACCTCCTCGGTCAGCCCGCGACCCACGCCCATATAGGTCCCGCCGTACTGTTGGCCGTAGCAGGACATGGGATTGACGGCCTTTCCCACATCATTGACATTGACCACCCGGGTCACGATCACCTCGCCGGTCTCGGTATCCACCTCCACTTCCATAAAATGGGCCTGCCGGCAGAACTTGATGTAAATGTGTTCGGGGTGATAGGTCCCGGCCTGGACATGGTAGCCGTAAGCGAAAAGGGGAACGGAAAAGGGGGTCCGCACCCCCAGGTTCTCGTTATCGCTCATAGGACCGGCCGAACGGGAGGGGCCGACCAACTCGGCCAAGGAGACCCTTTGGGAGGGGTCCTTTTTCAAGAAGATGACGCTGTCCTTCATGTCCAGGTCTTCCGCCTTGGCCCCGGGGAAAAAGGGGGGAAAGCTGCCCCGCTGGGTCTGCGCCACCGGCGCGACCGCCGCCTCCAGGATCTGCCGCTTTAAGATCCGGGCGGCGTTACGAATGGCAAAGCCGTTGACGGCCATGTTGGTCGAGGAATCGGGGGTCATGCGGAAAAATCCGGGATCGAACCGGGGATTGTAATGGACATCCTCCAGCCTCATCCCCAGTTCGTCGGCGGCGATGAGGCAATAGGAATGTTCGGCGTCCACGCCGTTGTCGCAGCCCATACCCAGGATGGTGGCCGTGCCGTCGTTCCGTTCGATGCGGATGGCCATCTCGCTCGACCCCCCGGAATCGTCCCATTCGTGGGCAAAGGTGAAGGCCAGGCCGTGCATCCGTCCGTTGGGCAGCCTGCGGGTCCCCGGGGGATGCCAATTCCGGTCCCAATCTATGGCCTTTTTCCCCTTTTCGATGCATTCGCGCAGACTGTCCCGGACGGGGAAACCCCTCGCCTTTTTTTGTTCATTCAGCCAGGTCGTATCGTGACCGAAGGCCCCGTCGTTTTTCAGGGCTACCTCTGTCGGGTCCAAACCAAGGGCGGCGGCGATATGGTCAAAGACCAGGGTCTGGGTGTGGGTATTGGCGTTTTGCTCACAGCGGGTGGGGACATTGGGCCCTTTGTTGACCAAAACGGTCAGGAATTTCCCGTACAGATGGGGGATGCAGGTATTTTCCTTCAGATGTTTCATGAAATGAAACACCGGCCATTGTTGGTTGGCCAAGACCGCCCGGCCTTCCACGGCGGTGATGGTGCCGTCTTTCTTGGCCCCGACCTTCAGGTAGTAAGCCCCTTCATCCATCTCTCCGCCGAAGAAATCCTCCCGACGGGTAAAGACCCATTTCACCGGCCGCCCGGTGCGCTTGGCCAAGACGGCGGCGCAATACATGGGACCCAAGTTCCAATTCACCTGGCTCCACCCCCCGAAACTGGCCCCTTGGTATAGACAGTGGATGCGGATCTTGTGCATGGGGATACCGCCGAACCAAGAGGAGACGACCCTTTTGACCACATGAGGCCTCTGCTGTTTGACCCAGACCTCCACCCCGTCCGCGCACCAGCGAAAGACCCCGCAGGGACGCTCCGGGGCGGCCCAGGTATGGAGACGCCGCAGGGAGCGGAACTCGACGATGGTGTCGGCCTGGCGGAAACCCTCGGCCACATCCCCTTGTTTGATCTCGGTGAAGGCCGGGCCTAAGAGGACCTCGTTATAATGATTCCCAAAGGAAAACACCTCCGGATTGGCCAAGGGGGCCTCCGCTTTCAGGGCCTCTTCCGCATCCAGGACGAAGGGGCGCAATTCCCATTCGACGTCGATCAAACGAAGGGCCTCTTCGGCGACGGCCTCGTTGTCGGCGCAAACGGCCGCTCCCACGGGCTGTCCTTGGAAATAAGCAATTCCCGGAAGGACCGTTTCCGCGGCCGGCACATGCCCGGCCAGATCCACCGCCTCGGGCAGTTCCGGATCGTCATAGCGCAGGACGGCACGGACGCCGGCCAGTCTTTCGGCCCGGGAGGTGTCCATACGCAGGATTTTGGCATGAGGATAAGGGGAATCGAGCAAGCGCATGATCAGCATACCCGGAAGCCGGACATCCATGGTGTATTCGGCCTGACCGGAGGCCTTGGGCCGCCCGTCCAGGCGGCGGGGGACTTTTTTCCCCACCTGGTGGAAGGTCGCCTCCGGGTAACGGTCCGCGCCCAGGTTGTCCAACATCTCTTTCATCTGGGAGATCGCATCGGCCATAGGCGTTTCCCTTTCCTATTAATGAGAGCGTAATGGTTTAGCCTTGCCAGGAGGTTTTTTCTGAAGCCTAAGGCTCTCGGGTTGGTCTTTTCTCTGACTGATCCGCGGGGGACCTTTTCCCCTTAAGCCTTCCCCCGCTCTTGGCGGGGAATTTCCCCCGATGACAAGTCAGGAAAAGACAGCACCCTCCCGCCCATGGCTTCAAAAAAAACCTCCTGCCTTATCAAGATTATGTCTTTCCAATTATGCACTTATTAGTAATAGGTTTCGCCGAGGTTGAAGCTTTTGCCCTTCTTCCCCCATCGAGGCAAAGGCCGCCTAAAAAGATCTGCCTCAGACGGGAGTGGATTTCTTTTTCGTTTTCACAAAATCCAGGATGGCTATAGGGTGCTGGGGGTAGGTCCCGCAGCGGCAGAGGTTCCCGGCCAACGCCTCCCGGATCTCCTCCACCGTAGGGTCCGGATTTTTGTCCAAAAGGGCCTTGGCCGTGACCACAAACCCCGGTGTGCAATAGCCGCATTGCATGGCGTGGTGTTCGGCGTATTTTCCTATCAACCCGGGATGGGCGGCGGCCACGCCTTCCACGGTTTCGATGTCGGCCCCGTCCCATTCGATGGCCAAAGTCATGCAGGAAAGGACGGCCCGTCCGTTCAAGATCACCGTGCAGGACCCGCAGGCCCCCCGATCGCAGAAGCTCTTGGCCCCGGTCAAACCCAATTCGTCGTGAAGGACCTGATAAAGGGTCCATTCCGGTTCCACAAAGAGTTGGTAAGGGCGGCCGTTGACGGTCAGACGAATCAACCCTTCCGGCTTGGGGATAGAGTCCTTTCCGTGTTCGCTTAGGACATGCCCCTGAAGGGCCTCGAAATGTTCGAGCCGTTGATGACAATAGGGGCAGGCAAAGCCCCTTTCCGATCCGTTTTCTCCCCTGGTTGCCGTCATGTCATCTCCTCCCCTAAGCGGTCATGCTCTTCAGATATCCGGATTGGGCCAGGCGTTGATCAAAAATTTCCGGGAAATCATGGAGCGCATCCAGGACGGGCACGGAGGCCGATTGGCCCAAGCCGCACAGGGAGGCCGTTCCCATGGTCCGGGCCAATATCTCCAAGGCCTTCAGATCTTCTTCCCGGCCATGGCCGCGGTTCCAACGGCCGAAGATCTCCCGCATCACTTCGGTCCCTTCCCGGCAGGGGCTGCACTTTCCGCAGGATTCTTCATTGAGAAATCGGACATTTTGGAAGAGAATATCCAACATATCCCTGTCCTGATTAAAGACCATGATCGCGCCGGAACCCAGGATGTGCTCGAAGGCCAAGGGGACATCCAAGGCGGCAACTGGGACCCATCTTCCGGCGGCCCCCCCGACCTGGACGGCTTGGATATCCTGCGCCCCGGCCAGGTTTTCCACCACCTCCCTTAAGGAAGTGCCCATGAGGACCTCATAGACCCCGGCATGTTCCACGTCGCCGCTGACGGAAAAGACCTTGGTCCCCTTGCTTTTTTCCGTCCCCATGGCCTTGAACCATTCCGGCCCTTTTAAAAGGATCTGCGGTATGTTGGCCAGGGTCTCTACGTTGTTGATGAGGGTCGGTTTTCCGAAAAGACCCTTTTCCGGAGGATAAGGGGGTTTGCAGCGCGGTTCCCCCCGCTTTCCTTCCAAGGATTCCAAGAGGGCCGTCTCTTCCCCGCAGATGTAACCTCCGCTCCCCAGGGCCACACGAATATCCACATGATCTAAAAACCCCGCTTCCTTGACCTGGGCCAAGGCCTGTTCCAGCAAGGCGAAGAGGTCTTGATATTCCTTCCTCAAATAGATGAAGGCCCTTTGGGCCCCAACGGCATAGGCGGCTATGGCCATCCCTTCCAGGAAGAGAAAGGGGTCATGGGCCAGGAGGTAACGATCCTTGAAAGTACCCGGCTCGCCCTCGGCGGCGTTGCCGATGAGGTATTTTTCCTCCTCCGGCGCCTGACGGACCTTTTCCCATTTCAGACCGCAAGGGAATCCGGCCCCGCCCCGGCCCAAAAGCCCCGAGGCCTTGACCGTGCCGACGACCTCTTCGGGGCTCAAACCCTTCCGGCATTTTTCCCAGGCCTGAAAGCCCTCTTGGGCCAGGTAGGTGCCGAGGTCTTCGGGATGTATCTTTTCACAATTTTTCAGGACGATTCTGGTTTCGGGCATGGCCGACTCCCGCCTGGATCAGGCGCTCAAGGCGCCGGTTGGGCAGTAAGGGATGCAGACGCCGCAGTCCTTACAGACCTTTTGCTTCAATGGGCCGTTCAGATCGATGATGATTTTCGATTGGAAGCCGCGGTAGGCGACACTTAGGACACCCTTCCCGGCGATTTCTTGGCAGGCGGCGACACAGCGCCGGCAAAGGATGCACTTAGAAAGGTCCCGCCGCAGATAGGGATTGTCCTCTTCCGCAGGGTGAGGGCGGGGTTCGAGGACCTGGAACAGGGGCGGGCCGACCTCCAGCTCGGCGGCCAATTGGTGCAGGAGACATTTACCGGCCTGGGTATCGGTGACACAGGAAGCGCCGTGAGCCGCCATGAGGAGTTGGATGACGGTCTTACGGGTTTCCAGGACCTTGGGGGAGCGGGTGTGAACGACCATGCCCATGGTCACCGGCGTGTGACAGGCGGCCATGAGGGTCCGCGCCCCCTCCACCTCCACCAGGCAAACCCGGCAGACCCCGATCGGTTTCAGGTCCGGGGAATAACAGAGGGTGGGAATCCTGATGCCGTTTTCTTCCGCGGCCTGGAGGATGGTCATCCCCTCCGGCACTCTGATTTGGGTCCCGTCAATGGTACAGATGAGATCGCCCATGGGCCCTCCACATTCGGGGTCGGGACGGTTTTTTTGCCTTACGGGGGCTGTGCAACTTTCCTCGATCAATGAGGGATTGCTTTATTTAAAGGATGAACGGGTTCGGCCCCTAGTTATAAAAGGCCTTGGCCTTAGAGGTTGGGTTGGAAGGTTGACCGGTCGAAACGATGACGATTTTCTCGGAGTATAAAATAAAGGGATAAGGGGGACAAGAAAAAAAACATGGGGGGTTTAGGCCTTCTTTGGGAGGGAGCCTCCATGGGCACTAAAGGAGACGAAAAGACGGTGGATCGGTTTTTCTTGCTTTCCTTCCAAGGCTATTTTAAAAAAGGAGGAAAAGGTCAAGGCCCCGGGCATGATCCATCCCTAAAACAAGAATCTTCGATCAACCATCGGGCGGGGAATCCTTCTTAACCGGAAGGGATTCCGCTTTGTCCTGAAGGGGGACAGGAAGGGGGGGCGCTTCCATGAAGATCACCGCCATCGAACTGTATCATGTGTCCGTACCGTTGCCGCACACCTTCTGGCCCACTTGGATCCCGGGTTATCCCCAGACCCACAACCGCTTCACCTTGATCAAGATCGGCACCGACGAAGGGATCGAGGGCTATTCGGCCGGAGTGGCCATGGGCAAGGAAAGGAGCGGATTGGGAGACCTCCTGGGCGGATACCTTTTGGGCGCCGACCCGACCGACATCGACCGCATCCAGAGCCTGCTCAAGCAGGCCGGTTTCTTGGGTTGGCGGAATTTCTGGATCGAACCGGCCTGCTGGGACATTATCGGCAAAAAGGAAGGCAAACCCGTCTATGAACTGCTCGGGGGCCGGGCCAGACCCGTTGCCGCCTATTATTCCACCGGGGAGCTGCGTCTGGCCGAGGAACGCATCGCCGATCTCTTGGCCAAAAAGGAACGGGGATTCAAGACCGCCAAATTGAGGGTCAAACATCACACCCTGGAAGAAGATGTCCGACTGATCGCCCGCATTCGAAAAGGGGTGGGAGACGACCTGGTCTTGGGGGTCGACGCCAACCAGGGTTGGTTGGTCTCCATCGTCGATCGGGTCCCCGCCTGGGACCTGAAAAGGGCCAGGGAGTTCGCCGCCGCCTGTTACGACCACGGCATTGAATGGCTGGAAGAACCCCTCGATTCCCGAGACTACGACGGCAACGCCGCCCTGAAAAGGGAATCCAAGGTCAAGATCGCCGGAGGGGAGCTGAACTACGGCTGGGACGAGCTCAAGATCATGTTGGAAAAGGATTGCTTTCATATTTACCAGCCCGACGCCTGTTTCGCCGGCGGCATCGCCCAGGTCCGGCAGGTCATCAACGCCTGCCGGGAAAGGCAGCGCCTCTATTCCCCCCATACCTGGACCAACGGCATCGGCTTTTACATCAATTGGAACATGGTCCTGGCCGACAACGGAAACACGCTGCCCCTCGAATACCCCCTGGAAGAACCTTCCTGGATACCGCAGTTCCGGGAAGGGATCATTGATCCCATCCTCCCGGACCAGGACGGCATGCTCCAGCCCTTTACCCGGCCGGGATTGGGTTTCGAAATCAACGAAGGCCGGCTGCGGAAATACGGAAAGCGTTTTTTCAAAATCACCGAGTTCGGACTGAAACTGAAGGTCATTCGGGAAAAAGGGCTCAAGGAGGCCCTCCATCTGAAAAAAAGGAAGGAAGCCCAAGGAGGATAAGGGAAAAAAGCAACCTGTGCCGAGGGCTCAGGTTTGATCACTTTATGACCACGGAGGTTGAAGGAAATAGATGAAGAGGAAAAGCCTTTTTTTAGGTTGGTTATGTTTGCCCCTTTTGGTCTTAGTCGCCGGTTTCGGTCCGGGTTGGGCGTCGGAAGTATCGGTGGAGCACCGCAAACTATTTACCGCCGACGCTACTCCGGTGGAACCGGAGAAATACGAAGCGGAATTCGCCTATCGTTACGCCTGGGCCGACAAGGTCTGGGACGGAGAGGGCCGGTCCGGCGACCGAAGACGGCGGCAGGAACAGGCGGCCGGGTTGACTTTGGTCGCCGGATTGCTCCGGGACCTCGACTTCAGCATCGCCCTGGATTACCTGTGGATAAAAGATGAAGAAAACTTGGGCCCGACCAAGGGAAACGGCCTGGGGGATCTCGGATTGGGGATCCGCTACCGCTTTCTGAATCGGGAAGACAAAAAATGGGAACTGGCCTGGATCAGCGCCCTGACCGTGCCTTCAGGGAGTCGATCGGATCTGAACCGTTTGGGGACCGGCCAAGAATACTGGAGTTGGGTAAACGCCCTGGTCGCAACCAAGGATTGGGGCAGGTTGACCGCCAACGGAGAGATCGGTTATTCCTTCCCCTTTGGGGATGCCAGGGGAAGGGCCCGGGGGAGCCTCTCCCTGAACTTGGCCATGGGATATCAGGTCTGGTCCTGGTTACAACCGGAACTGGAAATGAACTTTTCCAAAGACTTCGTTTCCGAAGGAGAGGCGGCCCAAGTGCTGGCCCTGGCCGCCGGTCTGGTCATGCCCGTTCATGAGCGTCTGCAGATCCATCTGGGGGTGCAACAAGGAATTTGGGGACGAAATGCCGACCAAGGAAAATTGATCCTTTTGACCGTCAAAACCGCCTTTTGATCCCCCCGGGGGCAGGGCTACCCGTCCTGCCCTCTTTCTTCCTCCAGCCAAGTGATTTTACCCCGCCAAATGTCGGAAACCGCCGGTTGGGTCAAGGAGACGGCGGTAATAAGGATATCTTCAAAGCCGTCCCTCGGCCTGTTTTGGATCATCTCGTGATCGAAGGACGCATGAAAGGATCCATCTTTGACCTTGACCCTTTGAAAAAATTTGACTCCTTCCAATTGGAGCCTTATAAAAAGGCCTTCGCATCCTTTCGCGCTGCCCTCCACCGCCACTTCCCGCACCCTTCCCTGGGAAACGATCCCCATTACTTCGGAAATGACCACGACCGGAAGGACTGAAGGCGATCCGACCTCATGCACCATTTCCTTTTTCTTCCCCCCCCTGCTCCCGGAAGGGGTTTCCATGGAGGTGATCCGTTCCAAGAATCCTTCCCCCAAGCTTCCCCTTTCTTCCCTTTGCTGAACCTCCCCGGCGGCGGAAACCTCCTCCTTCTTTTCCAACCATTGCGGGCGGGCCTGCCAGGAGTCTGAAACCTTGGAATCGGAAAGGGAAAAGGCGGTTACGGAAATCGCATCCACCTCATCTACGGGGGTAGGGGGAAACAGCCTCCGGTCAAAGGAGGCCTTAAAGCCCCCCTGGGAAGGAAAGAGGACCTGAAAAGACTTGACCTTGCCCCATTCCACCTTCAGGAAAATGCTCTTACAGCCCCGGGCGTTACCTTCCACCAGGATCTCGGCCACTTCCCCCTTTTGGGCGAAACATTTCACCTCCGTAAGTTCGAGGTGCGAATCGGCCATGGCCGATTCCTGGAGTTTCTCTTCCTCCTTGGCGACCGCTTGGTGAGGGGTTTCCGGGGCGAGGACCTCCTCCGCCCCTTCTTCAACGACCGGGGAGATGCCTTCCCCTCCCGCCGGTCCCCAAGGCCCTGCTATCGTCGTTGCGACCTTCTCGGGAACCCCGTCTCCTTCCGAAACCGCCTCTTCCTCCTTTTCCCGGACGGTTTCTGTCGGCGGTTCATAGGATTCCGCATGCTCCCACCGGTTCCTGTCAGGAACCGGGATGTCTTCGGTCCCTTCTTCTAAGGCCGAAATCTCCCCTTCTTCAGTTTTAAAGGGTTCCGCCGCTTCCTGACCCTTTCTTTCCTCCTCCGCTGCAGGTCTTTCTTCGATTTCCCGACAGACCAGCTTCCCCGTCCATTGATCGGCGATGGAAGCATCGGCCAGACAAAATATCCGGATGGTCAGGTCTTCGCCGCAGAGGCATTGGGCGGCGTCCACGACTTCCCGATCCAAGAGGATTCTGTTTGTTTTTGGGGGAATCTCCCGAATGAGATTGGGCTTCTTCTTTTTGCCCTGGAGGGAAAGCAAGACAAAGCTTATCCCTTCGGACTCGATTTCCAGAGACAAGGAGGTCAATTCACCCTTGGAAACCCAGCCTTCGACCTGTGTGATGGCCAGTCGAGCCGCCATGGTTTTTCCCGATCAGGGGAAGACGACGGCGAGACCTTCATCCGGAGGCCTCGTCACCGTCCAAGCCCCTCCTCATGGGAAAAGGTCGTCATTCGGGTCCGTTGAAAGCGAAAACTGTGGGCCTTCAATTCCTCAATAGATGTCGGGCGATGTGGGTGACCTGGATCTCGTCCGTTCCGGCGTAGATCTGGAGGGCCTTGGCGTCCCTGGCCAGTTGTTCGACTTGAAATTCGGCCATATAACCGTTGCCCCCGAACAATTGAACGGCCTCCAAGGCCGTTTCCATGGCCGCCTGGGCGCTATAGAGCTTCATGGCCGAGGCCTCGGCCAGGGATAAGGCCTTCCCCTCCCGTCTCATCTCCAGAGAACGAAAGACCAGGTTTTCCACATTCAAGCGGGCCACGGCCATCTTGGCCAGTTTCAACTGGATCAATTGAAACTCCCCGATGGGACGGCCGAACTGAACGCGGGTCTTGGCGTAATCCACCGACAATTCCAGACACCGCTCGATGATGCCCAGGGCCATAGCCGCCACCCCTGCCCTTTCCATGGAAAAGGTGTCCCGGGCCGCATCCCTTCCTTGGGAAGGATCCGGCTCCCTTTCCCCGATCAACCGGTCACGCCCCACCCGGACATCGCTCAAGAAAAGCTCGCCCGTAGGGGAACTGTGCAGACCCATTTTTTTCAAGGGTTTGCTCTGTTCCAGGCCAAGCATCCCCTTATCCAGGACGAAGGAAAGGATCTTGCGGTCCTTGGGATCGTTGTCCTCGTTCAGCTTACAGATAAAGACGATGGTGTCGGCATAGGGTCCGTTGGTGATGAAGGTCTTGGAGCCGTTGAGCACATATCCGTCCCCGTCCCTCCGGGCCGTGGCCTTCATGGAACCGAAGGCGTCGGAACCGGAATCGGGCTCGGTGATGGCCCAGGACCCGATCTTCTCCATGGTTAACAGCTCGGGGACCCACCTTTCTTTCTGGGCGATGGTCCCTCGGGCCATGATCGCCGCCGGGGTCAAACTCATGCTCACCCCCATGGCCGTTACCAGGCCCGGACAGTACCGGCAAAGCTCGATGATAGGGATCATCATCATCGAGAGGTCACCGCCGTCCTCTTTCTCCTTTTCCGGAGGGTTCTCCCCTCGGGCCTTGGCCTCTTCGACGGCCTTCTCCCGGGCGATGCGCCGATTGAAATTTTCCCGGGCCAAGGTATCCATGCCGAAGGTTCGGATCATCTTGCGGATCAGATCATAGGGGGCCACTCCTTCGTGTTCGATCTCCCAAAGGTGGGGTTTGATCTCTTTCTCTATAAACTTCCGGACCGCATCCCGGATCATAAGTTGCTCTTCGTTCCATTGATACATTTGGATCTCTCCTTTTTCCCCAACCGGAATCCGGCACATTGGCCAAAGGTTGGGGTTCAGAATTCAAAATACAGGATAAAGGATCGAGGAACGAGGAACGAGGAACCAGCATCCAGTATCCAGCATCCAGCATCCAGCATCATGAGTTCAGAGTTCAGAGTAAACCCAGGCAACCCAAGTAACCCAAGTAACCCAAGTAACCCATAAACCCTGGACGAGATACGCTTCACGAGCAACGCTTCACGTTTTTCGTTCGGAGTTCAGAGTTCAGAGCAAACCCCCCTCCGAACCCTGAACTCTTTACGGTGATTATTTAGGCGCCATTCGGATGGCCCCATCCAAACGGATGGTCTCGCCGTTGATGTAGGGATTGGTGAGGAGGTGCTCCACCAGCATGGCGAATTCATCCGGTTTTCCCAGCCGCTTAGGGAAAGGCACCGACTCGTTCAAGGCCCGGATGTTGTCCGGCGGGAGCATGGCCAACAAAGGGGTCTCGAATATCCCGGGGGCGATGGTGTTGACCCGGATCCCCAGGCTGGAGAGATCCCGGGCCATGGGCAGGGTCATGCCCACCACACCGCCTTTGGAGGCCGAATAAGAAGCCTGACCGATCTGGCCGTCGAAGGCGGCCACGCTGGCCACATTGACGATCACCCCCCGTTCTCCGTTTTCGTCCGGCGTGTTGGCTGTCATGGCGAAAGCGGCCTTGCTGGCCACATTGAAGGTCCCGATCAGGTTCAAACGGATGATCTTTTCGAAGGTGGACAAATTATGGGGTCCGTTTTTACTGACCGTCCGCTCGGCCCAACCCGTGCCGGCGCAGTTGATGCAGAAATGGACCCCGCCGAAGAGTTCTTTGGCCTTGTCCACGGCCTTTTGCACATCTTCCTCGTTGGTCACATCGCACTTAGAGAAGGCCGCCGCCTTCCCCAATTCAGCGGCCAGGGCCTGTCCCTGTGCCTCCTGGACGTCCAAGATGAGGATATTGCCGCCTGCTGCGGCGATCCTCTTCACCGTTGCCGCCCCCAAACCGGAGGCCCCTCCGGTCACCAGGGCCGTTCTGTTATTTATTTCCATAACCTCCTCCTTCATCCCTTACTTGATTTTTTTTCTTTTGAGATCGAAATTCGATGCTCACCCTTTGGCTTTCAATATACCCCAACAGGAGTACAATCACAAGTATCTGATAGAAAAACATTTCTAATCGAATTTGGGGGGGGTCGAGGCCGGATTATCGTTGGGGCGGGGCAGGCCGAATAAAACTTGGCTTTATCGGAAAATTCGGATGGGAGGGAAGACGGGATGCAGGACGAGAGGGAAAAAACACCCTTATTAAGGGTCTCATAATAATATAGATAAAAAAGGATCGGGGAGGTCTTCTTTTTGGGGTTGTCCAAAGGGTCATTGATCGCCCTATCCCGGCCAGTCCAGTCCCGCCTGCGGCGGGATTAGATTCGAGGCAGGGCCTACACCAA